>JGI12109J20283_10014425_pt1 | contig 29169 bp, 27 predicted proteins | sample ElkSlonscriptome_12_FD_20283 | JGI IMG/M metagenome (IMG submission 20283)
GCCAGCCAAGGCGGCCGAATCAACAATCGACTCTACACGGAATTCGGTATCGCCGGTGCAGCGACCGGAGGTCTGCGCCTGTGTCCCACCATCTACAATACCGTGTCGCATATTGATCGAGCCGTCGCGGGTGTGAAGTCAATCCTGGGCTGAGGCACCCGCAGCGGTCATTATCCGGGCCATCTCGAACCGGGATCGCAGGCAGCTGTTGCCTTGCCTGCGCTGGCCCTATTGCCGTCGACGCTGCCCACGATCTCTGGGATTTTGTGAATGTTCCACGCCATGTCGCCGGGTGGAGTCACACCGGTATTTATGTCAGCATGACCGTTTGTTTAATGAAGAGATCCGAGATTTACTATGACTTTGATGATTGGCAAGAACAACGTCGTTTCGATTCACTACACGCTCAAGGACGAAGCGGGAGAGGTACTCGACAGCTCCGAAGGCAAACCACCGCTACAGTACCTCCATGGTGCCAACAATCTGGTCCCCGGGCTGGAGCAGGAATTACAGGGCAAATCGACAGGTGCCAAGTTTGAAACCTCCATACCGCCGGAACACGGCTACGGGGAGCGTAATGAAGACTTTGTTCAGACCATCCAGAAAGATATGTTTCAGGGCGTCGATGCAGTCGAGCCAGGTATGACCTTTGTCGCCCAGGGTGAAGGTGGCGCTGAGCGGCAGGTACGAGTCACCGAGGTCGACGGAGAAGAGGTGACTATTGACGCCAATCACCCCATGGCCGGCATGACGCTGAATTTCGAAGTCGAGGTCGTGGATGTACGCGAGGGCACCGACCAGGAAATCGAGCACGGACACGTGCACAATGCCGGCGCCGACCACTAGGGATACTCTTACATTGACTTGCATGGACACCGTCCGCAGAGTTGCCGACCAGGACTAGTCCATTCAGTCAATTCAGCAGGGCATCAAACCAAAATCACCGCTGGCAAACCGTTGCCCGCTTGAGTACTGGTGCAGTTTGAAGTGGACGTCAATGCCAGGGCGGCAACAACGTCAAACTGGACCAAAGCCGTCGCTGTAGGGGTGGCGGATTGCGGTATTGAATTATCCTCGGTAAACCGGCCCCAACTCATGCCCAGAGCCGGGTGGGTTACAGTCTGTAACGATAGGTCGCTTTGAAGTGCGCTTGGCGATCTGAAATACTTGTTTTCTCAACAACGACTTAACTAAGAATAGCTTAACCCCACGAAAACCAATAAAGGAATGCCGGGTATGAAGAACATTTTACTACGTTGCCTGTCGGCGACGACCACAGTCTTATTCTCACTCATTGCAACCCTGGCCCTGGCACAGGAGCACTGGCCCACTGAACCACCATCTGAGGCACCCGCAGAATGGGGGCCGGTATCAGCCAACTTCGAGGAAATTCCTTACCCGTATCCCGTGCAATTCCTTAAGCTTGAGCGCTTCGATGAGCCCATGCGCATGGCCTACATGGACATCCCTGCCCGCGGCACTCCGAACGGCCAGACCGTATTGTGGCAACACGGTATGAATTTCTACTCCGAGGCTTACACGCCCTCACTGAATGCACTGGCAGACGCCGGATTTCGTGTTCTGGCGGTGGACCGCATCGGGTACGGCAAATCCTCCAAGCCCGTCATCCCCTACAACTTCAATTTTGTCGCCGCCAACATGAAGGCCTTACTGGATGCTGTCGATGTTGACGAGGTGGCGCTGGTCGGACACTCCATGGGGGGCATGGTGGTTAGCAGATTCGCCATGTTGTACCCGGATATCACCACCCACGTGGTGATGGTGAATCAGATCGGTTTGACGGATCAGCGTCAGGGTCGTCCCTGGTCCGACCCCTTCGCCGGCGAGTTGGGCGTCAGCAGCTATCAATCCATTCTGCGCGGACACCGACGCTACTTCCCGGAAGAGTGGCCACCGGCGCATCTGGAATTCGTGCGCCGACAGTATGGACAGACCATGAGCGGTGAGTGGCCGCGCCTGGCCATGGTCCGTCGCCTCCAGGGTCAGATGCTCTATAATGATCCTGTGGTCTATGACTGGCAGCATATCGACAGCAAGGCGTTGGTGCTGGCCGGCGAGGAAGACGGCCTCATCGCGGATTTCCCGCGCTATGCCCGCCACGTTGCCAGTGAATTACAGAACAGTGCCATCCTGCTCTATCCTGGTATCGGTCATGCGCCGCAAATCGAGATCCCCGAACGGTTTCATGCCGACCTCATTCGCTTTCTGCGATCCGATCCGAATGAACCAGCCAGCGCGTGGGAATAGAAACCTGGAGCGTCCTTAGCATGAGCCCCGACCCCTCGTCGGGGCTCTGCTTTTGCGGCGCTTAAAATATTCCAAGCAGCGCTTGAACTCAGAGCCCGGTCCCCGGCTGACGATGTATTTATCATAAGTATGCTCTGAACAATCCAGACACCCGGGCCGGCACTGCGCGTGGATAAAAACAAAGAACCGTATCCTGCCGCAACCTTGCCTGAGTCGTCACCCCCCCTAGCAGTACTTCTTCTCAGCAATCTTCCCAGAGCAATTATCCACGACCCGCGCCCGCCCGAATCGATCCGTAGGCTCCGGGCCCGAGTTGACGCTTCTGGCGGAGTAGGTAACACTCGAAATTTCACCGCTAATCTCACCATGAGGCAATGATTATGATCAGGAGTCTTATCTTCGATACCCAGGCCGGAAGAATCACGGCCGGTGGTATTGAGCAGGTGGAGACCTGGAAGAATAACGATAAGCTCCAACTCTGGCTGGATATCGATGGGGAGGATCTGGCCAGGGTACAAGGGATTCTCGAGGATTTTGAAGTGCATCCTCTGGCGCTACAGGACGCCTTGAGAGAGAGGCATCCGCCAAAGATTGAGCAATTCGATAAGCAACTTTTCGTGCTGTTGCGGGGACTGGATGCAACAACTGAGGGAATCGATTACGGTTTCATCCAGCTATCCCTGTTTATCGGCAAGCGCTTTCTCATCACCCGGCACAACAAGGCTTCTCTCAGCGTCAACTGGCTGTTCGAATCAATACAGAAACAAGGCGATATCACGAACGTCAGCCCTGGCGCTCTGGCCGTTCGCCTGAGTGGGCGCCTGGTGAAGCGTTATGTTCAGATTCTCCTGGACCTTGAACCCCGCCTCGATGAAATTGAAAGTGAGATGTTCGATAATCCTGATGACAGCTTGGCGGCAGAATTAACCAGCTATAAGTCCAGACTAAGGCATTTGGCACGTATTTCAAATTATCATAAGCACGTCTTCTCCTTTCTCAAGCGCGAAGGATCACCGCAAATAGACCCTGCCCTGAGTCACGAAATAGTTGATGTATTCGAGCAGGTGGAAAGGACAGGCAGCCTCGCGGACCTGTATTATGAAGTTGCCAAGGATCTTACCGACGGTTACCTGGCACTGTCTTCGCATCGCCTGAATAATGTTATGCAGATTCTAACGGTTTTTACCGTGATCTTTGTTCCTCTCACTTTCCTTGCCGGGATCTATGGCATGAATTTTCAGTACATGCCTGAACTCAACAGTAGCTTCGGCTACTTCATGGTACTCGGGGTGATGGCTTTGGCGGCAATAGCACAATTCGTCTATTTCAAACGGCGCGGCTGGATTTGACAGTAAAGGAGAGTACCGCTGGAAGGAACTACTGACGCTCTGACCTTGCCCGAGTCACCTGCGCCCTGCTTCTTAGGATCCGGAGTAGACTCAAGCAGTGACAAGCCCTTGAGCTTGCAATGATCGATTCCCTGCTCAGACTCTCCTCCCTGCTGGTCGGAGTAGCGCTGCTGCTGACCGGCCACGGCCTGCAGCTGGCGCTGGTACCGATCAGCGCGGAACTGATGGGCTGGTCCAGCGCCGCAGTCGGCTATCTCAGTTCAGTCTATTTCCTCGGCTTTATCAGCGGCTGTTTCCTGATCCCGCCGCTGGTGAGCCAAATCGGACACATCCGGGTATTTGCTGCCTTAACTGCCGTAACGACGGCGGTAATTCTCAGCTTTGCGCTGAGCGACAATTTTTTCCTCTGGCTGCTGCTCCGGTTTTTCTCCGGCGCTGCGATCGTTGGTCTGTACCTGGTGATTGAATCCTGGTTGAACTCACAGCTCAGCAACCAGGTACGCGGCAGCGTACTCTCGGCCTACACGGCGATCGTGTTGACCGGCCTCGCCCTCGGGCAGTTATTATTGAATGCTGATGCTCCCGAAGGTGAACGACTGTTCATAATAGCCGCGATATTTATTGTTCTGGCAGCGCTGCCGGTTTGTTTGACCAGAACTGCTCAGCCGGGCTCGATTCCCAGCGCGCGTTTCTCGCCTCGGCTAGTGCTGCAGACTTCCCGTACCGCATCGTTAGGCGCCTTCGCGGCCGGTATAGTGACGGGATCGTTTTATGGGCTTGGGCCACTCTATGGCTTGCAGCGTGGCCTTGGGGTCGCAGAAGTCAGTATTATGATGGCTCTGGGCATTGCTGGAGGCGCCCTGCTACAACTGCCTCTGGGCCGCCTTTCCGATCATGTTGATCGACGCAAGGTCATCTGCGGAGCTATGGTTTTCGGCACCGGCGCAGCCTTGTTGGCAGTCGTCGTGCCGATCACTTTCACTCCAGGGGTAATGTTTTTCTTCGGTGCCGCGGTCATGCCCATCTACGCATTGTGCCTGGCCCACGCCAGTGATCACATCCAGTCGGAGCAGTTTCTCGAAGTGGGCACGGGTTTGCTGATGATCAATGCTTCCGGATCGGTCATTGGACCACTCGTCACCTCGCAGCTTATGGAGAATTTCGGAATCGGGCAATTTTTCCTGTCCCATGCGCTGGTGCTGGCGGTTACATCCCTACTGGTGCTGATTTTTATTGTCTCAAGACGACGGGAGGCCGAATTCTTTACCGCATTCTCTCCGGCAACTACTGCGGCCGGCCAGAGCATAATCGAATTGGACCCGCGCTCAGAGCCAATTGAACCGGAAATCCGGGCGCTAGAAGGCGAGATCATCACAAAATCTGACCCTTGAATTTTTGCGGGCCGCTATGACAAACCCAGACGCAAAAGGCCCGGCTGTAAACAGCCGGGCCTTTTGTTTTTGGCTCATGGAGTGGCTTGTTAGAGCCCTCCGAAAACCTGCTATTAAATATTCAAACTAAAAAGACTGATCAGACCGGAACGATATTTTCCGCCTGGGGTCCTTTCTGGCCTGTGGTGACGAGAAACTCGACACGCTGGCCTTCGCTGAGAGTCTTGAAACCCGAGCCTTCGATGGCACTGAAGTGAGCAAAGACATCGGGTCCACCCTCGCGGGAAATGAATCCAAAACCCTTGCTTTCGTTAAACCACTTAACTGTGCCTGTGATACGTTCTGACATGTTTGTCTCCTGACGATGGATTGATAACCGCGCCCGGGGCTGTTGCCCTGGCTGCGGGGAACGCTGGAAATTTGGCTATGGTACTTATTGCCGGTACAGCGAACCGACGGAACAAAGGTCAGGTAGAACTGCTTGCGGGGAAATAAATAGTCAGCTTAGTTTCAAACTGTCTCAACAATACACCTTCACAGTAAAACAGTCAACGCGCACTGATACACGCCAGTAGCCGGTTTTCAAACCGCAGGTCAGTGCCAGACAATCAATCGCCTCCACGAACCGGGCTACTAATCAATACCCCTAAAGCCCTCAGCCTTGCTGCTACAGGCCCAGAAATAGGCAGGCAAGGCGCAGGGCCGTTGTCCCCGACACGCGAGAACACATAAAGCCAGAACACAATTGAGCTCATCAACAGGTCAGCCGTGAATCCACCTGCGGCGGCATTGGCGAACGGTGCCGTCAGAAAAACACCCGGATCGAGCCCGTAATCGATTCCAAAGCTGATGAAGAACCCGTAGGGAATGATGGCTCCGGCAATGGCCAGTATGGAATACATGCTGCGCAGAGTCACAGTTGCGCCTCCTTTCCTCAGCCGTGGAAAGTTGCCATTTTCCTGTTTATCGCCGGCAGAGCAATCACCATAGGGGGAATGGAGCGCCTCCCCTTGCCGGACTTGCTGACAGCCTGACGCGTTGTAGCGACGCCATGCCCTGGGCAGTAGAATCAACCGCAATACTTTGTGTAAAGGAAGCGGACAATGCTCACGGATGCTCTGAAAAATACGGACAAGCTACTGCGGAAGTTTGTCGGCACACTGGTCGGCCTGGCGCTGCTGGGCCTAATTGCTGGATGTGCCGTAGCTCCCGAGACTCAGGCTAAAATCAACCAGTACAATGCCACTATCCCGAGTTGTTCTGACCCCGGCGACTGTGAACGCAAATGGGCCGAGGCGCGCCGCTGGACGCTGCAGAATTCTGATTTTCCCCTCTTTACCGAGAGCGAAACGCGTATCCACGCCAGCAGCACGCTCTCAACCTCGGCGGGGGTCGGTATCATCGTTCATCGCGAGGTTTACGGGGACGGTTATGAGTTTCTGGTCGAGGTGGAATGCTTCACGGTTTACGGCTGTCCGGACACATGGGACAGAAAATTGGATTTCAATCAGACCCTCAATGGCGCCGGAAGTTAAGTCCGCTGCGGCAACGTTGCGGCCAGAACTGACAGCACTCGTTCACAATCCTGTTGCAGTTTCAGGCTATAGAGATCGTCACCTCGGGTCAGCCCCCTATTTATACAGGCGATGGCTTGATTCCGCTCAGCCGCCAGCTTGCAGAAGCGAAAACTTGAATAGACCATTAGTGAGGAACCAATCACGAGCACGGCGTCTGCCGACAGCAGCCGATCACACAGGTAATCTACCGTCTGCTTGCGCACTGAGCTGCCATAAAATACAACGTTGGGTTGCAGCATACCGTCGCAGCGGCTGCAGCGGGGAACCTGAACCTGGCTGACGACGCCATTGTCCACTTCAGCATCGCCGTCCGGTGCCATACCGGCTTCCTGATTCTGCAGATGCGGATTGTGCTCCGCCAGCCAGTGCTGGATCTGTTCCCGTGCGCTCAGCGCACCACAATCCAAACAAACTACCTGATCGAGCCGGCCATGCAGGTCAATCACCCTGCGCTGGCCGGCCTGCTGATGCAGTCGGTCGATGTTCTGGGTGACCAGGGTTTCGATGTAGCCCATCTCCTCAAGACGAACCAGAGCAGAATGGGCCGCATTGGGCCGAGCCCGATTGACCATTGGCCAGCCGACGTAACTGCGCGCCCAGTAACGCTGGCGCACGCTTGCTTCACGCATGAACTCGGCATGATGAATCGGAGTGCGGCTACGCCAGGTGCCCACCTCATCGCGGTAGGCGGGGATGCCGGAAGCACAACTGATTCCGGCTCCGGTAAGGACGAACAGTTTCGGGTGCTGGCGTATGAAGTCCGCTAACTCGTCGGTGTCGCCGAGTCGCTCAGCAGCGAAGGCTGAACTGAAATTACGATTGAGGGTCAACTGCATAGTTTGGAGTTTACCGTAAATCCGTGACGAGCGAATGACTAAAAAGCCGCTTTAATCTATGGGTGCTCTGAACAATGAAGACATGGCTCCGGCTTGCAGTCGGCGCGCCTGACAAGGCGCCATTCCGCCGGTGTGCCGACTGTAAGCCGGAGCTGCCGCGTTGCTCCCCTTGGCAATGGAGCTCGCTATTGCATGCGAGTCGTGCCTTGCATCAGGGGCTTACAGACTCCCGCCGAGACCTGTCTGCATCATCCGGAGCATCCCTACTGACTCGGCACAATAGCCGGCAAATAAGTCGTAACCCTTGCCACGGTCATGCGTCTAAAGACAAGACCAGTGGAAAAACGCGAGCAGGGCCTGACACCGCCGCGGGAAAACAGGAATCTTCGAATGATCAAATTGAACCAGTTGAGCAAGGTTTATCGCACCCAGTACATGGAAACCACGGCGCTCAATCAGATTGACCTGCACATCGCCAAGGGCGAATTCGTTGCAGTCATGGGGCCCTCCGGCTGCGGCAAATCGACGCTGCTAAACGTCGTCGGCATGATCGATAGCCCTTCGAGCGGGGAATATTACTTTGACTGCGAAGAAGTGGGACACCGCTCCGAGAACGAGCTCGTCAACCTGCGCAAGCAAAATATTGGCTTCATTTTCCAGAACTTCAACCTTATAGACGACCTGTCCGTGCAGGAGAACGTGGATCTGCCGCTGCTGTATCTGGGTCTGGGCAAGGCGGAACGCAAGCGCCGCGTAAAAGAGGCGCTGGAGCTGGTCGGATTGGAGAGCCGAGCCCGACACAGGCCTCTGGAACTCTCCGGCGGCCAGCAGCAACGGGTGGCGGTAGCCCGCTCCGTGGTCGGCGACCCAAAGCTGATCCTGGCCGACGAGCCTACCGGTAATCTGGACAGCAAAAACGGTGACGATGTGATGAACATGCTGGACCGCCTGAAGGACAAGGGCGTCACTGTCATGATGGTCACCCACTCGCCAGAGCACGGCGGTCGCGCCGATCGCATTATCGAGATGCTGGACGGCAAAATCGCCGGCGATGATCCCGGTTCCAGGCTCTCCGTTGTCGCCGACAACACGCCAGAGTCAGAGCATTCCGGAACTGCTGATTGAGGAGCCCGCCATGATCGCACACTGGACCAGAATGGCCCTCAAAGCGCTGCTTCGTTTCAAACTGCATACTACGATCAGCCTGCTCAGCCTCGTCATCGGCTTTAGCTGTTTCGTCTCGGCACTGCTGCTATCCAATTATTCACAGAGTTTTGATCAAGCGTTTCCGAACTCCGGTCGTATCTACAACATCATTATCCGCGCCGTCGGCGACAGCCCCGTCCCGGACCGCTTCCCCATCGTCAACGAGCCAACGGCGCGCTATCTGCGAGCGGCTTTTCCGGAAATCCCCAACATCGTTAAGGCCAGCCCTGGCTTTCCCCAGTCCATTACCCTGGATGGGCGCTCCATGGCGCTCAACGGTAAGTTTGTAGAAGACCGCTTCTTTGACATTTTCCCAGTGCCGATGCTGCATGGTATGCAGGCCGGTGAAGACCTTCCGCCCAACTCTGTCATGCTGACCGAGGCCGGGGCCCGCAAACTCTTTGGCCGCACCGATGTCGTCGGCGAGCGCTTCATGATTGAGAATCGCTGGGATGTAGTCGTAGCCGGGGTCTCCCAAACCCTGGATTTCCCCTCCCATCTGGAGACACCAGTGTCCCTGTTCAACACTGAAGTGTTCATTCCGATGGCCCTTCAGGAGCAGTCTAACCGCGAAGCCAGAATCGACGCCGGTGCCGATCCTGATGCCGACCGCTGGGGTAATCAGTCCAATTTCGTTTACCTGGAGATTCCCGAAGACCTCGCCTTCGATGAGGATGAATTTAATCAGCGCCTGGATGACTTCGTTCAGACCTACATGCCGGAGGAGCGGGCAGAAATCCAGAGCTTCGATATTCTGCCGGTCAGAGACCTGATCTCGACCCAATTGGCTTTCATTACCGGCGGCTTTGATCTGCCCGACATTCTGGTCGTGGCCGGAGCGCTGGTGCTGCTGATCGGCTGCCTGAACTATTCCAATCTGGTGATTGCGCAACTGTCCCTGCGCAGTCAGGAAATCGGCGTACAGAAGATTCTCGGCTCCAAACGCGGTGTGTTACTGGCTCAGTATTGCTATGAGAGCCTGCTGTTCATGGGCCTGGCGCTGCTATTTACCCTGTCCATACTCGCCCTTGCGCTCTACATTATTGGCGACAGCGTTGTCGGTGTGAACGTAGCCATGTTGCTGGACCCAGGATTGTGGATTGGCATTGCGCTGGTTATGGTGATGATAGTCGCCATCGCCGGCGGCTATCCGGCCATGCGCACGGCCTGGGTGCCCCTGGTGCAATTGATGCGGCCCAAGGGCTCCAGTGGCTACTCTGGCAGACTGCGCTCACTCATGGTGGGCTTACAGTTTTTCATCTCCGGCACGCTGATGATCCTGGCGGTAGTCATGTTCACCCAGAATCAGGCAATGACCAGACAGCTCGATGCCAATAGCAGTGACGTCAAACTCTCAATTATGGTGAGAACCGGCACCTACTCCGTAGACCCCGAGCTGCTGATCAATGAATTGGAGCAGAATCCTGCCGTTCTCTCAGTCACTCAGGTGGATAACCCACCCTGGAATATCAGCAATTCCTCGAGCGGCTATCAGCGTAGCCGGGACGCCAACGCATCCAGCGCCGAACTGAGTCGACACTTTGTCGGCTACGACTTCGCCGAGACCATGAACCAGCGCATCATTGCCGGCCGCGACTTCCAGCGTGAGCGGGCGCTGGATGTGACGCCGCCAATGTCGGGTCTTGATGGCAGCAGTGGCCCCTACTCGATCATCATCAACGACCTGGCTGCCCGGAGCCTTGGCTGGGAGAACGCAGCAAGCGCTGTCGGCGAACCCATTTATCTGCGCGTCGGGCCACCGACCACGCCTCAAGAGTTCCTGCTTGAGTTGAACGTTATCGGCGGCATGGATGAACAAAAATACCAGTTTATCGATTTCGCCACTTTCGGTAGCGAGGGTGATGTTTACATTCTGCGCCCGGAGGATGCGCCTTATCTTATCGTGCGCGTTGCCAGAGACAATCTGAATGAAGCCCTGCAGCACATCGACAACACCTGGATTCGGCTCATGCCAGACATCCCGCTGCAGAGAGAATTTGTAGATGATCTTTTTCATCAGAGCTACGGAATGTTCCTGGCCACCAGTGTTTCCATTGGCGCCCTGTCCGTCTTCGGCTTCTTCGTCGCCAGCATTGGCCTGCTGGGTAATGCCACCTTCATCACCAACATTCGCCAGAAGGAAGTCGGTGTACGCAAGGTGATGGGGGCGAGCACTGGCACGCTGCTGCGCATGTTGCTGTTGGACTTCGCCAAGCCCATTCTCATCGCCAATGCGCTCGCCTGGCCGCTGGGCTATCTGCTGGCGACAGGTTATACCTCGCTGTTTGCCGCTGATGTGTCCATCAACCTGTTTCCGTTCCTGGTGAGTCTCGGACTGTCCGCCCTCATCGCTTTCGCGGCGGTGTTTTCCCAGAGCTGGAAGAGTGCGCGGGTGCGGCCGGCGGCAGTGTTGCGTTACGAATAGCGGATCGCAAGGGAGAGTCGGGAGGTCTGTTGTCTTTTAACTACCGGAGCGCCCTGCCCTCGCACTTTTCAGTCCTGCAGTAGATGCGTGTCACGAGTGAGGCCAGCCAGGCGTGAAAGAATCTCCTGGAACTCCACTTCGCTGATGTCCACCAGTTCAACGACGCGGCCGTACAGCGTGATTGTCGGCACGTTGCGATTGCCGAATTCGGACTGAGTCTGGCGCAGACAGTAAAGGATTGCTCGCTCCTTCCTGGTCAATCCGTCGCGCACATCGGGGAGGTCCGCGAATGGATCTTCTTCTCCCATTTGATCACTCCCCTGCGCTCTTGATCTCGCTGTCAAAGCGCATCGAAAAGGTCCTGTAGTCTGCCCGACATTACTCCAACTGAACCCATGATTCCAAGTGCCATCCTGACTCCTTCAGAGCTGCACGATTTGCCGGGTAGGAGCCAGGGGTTCTGAAGAATGCAGCGGTATATAGACCTGCGCGGCGTTGAGCCGGGCTGGTTGACGAGCAACCTTGCACCGGCTTTAATGCTCAGTCAACAGCGTGTCTAATATTTCGCAACAAGTGTCCGCTCAGGTACGACTCGTGAAAAAAAACAGGCAGTCAGTACAGTTAGTCTTGCTAGTACCGGTATTCATTTTTCTGGGTGCCTGCACCTCCATAGATTTCGACTACCCGCGCGAGGAATCCTATGCTCTTGACGATACGGATGACACGTTTTTCGGCGAGCTGGTAGCCAGCGCGTTAGAGAATAGGCCTGCCAATCAATCCGGTTTCTATCCCTTGATCAGTGGAATCAACGCCCTTTCCTTGCGCCTGTTGCTCGCAGCCAATGCCCAGGAAAGCATCGACGTACAGTATTATCTGATCAAGAACGACGCTACCGGGCTCGAACTGGTACGCGAGTTGCTGAACGCAGCTGACAGGGGTGTCAGGGTCAGGGTACTGGTGGATGATGTATTTACCAGTGGTTACGACGCCGGGCTTTCTGTCCTCCATGACCACCCCAACACCGAGATCCGCATTACCAATCCCTTTAATCGAGGCCGGATGGGGAGAACGTTCAGTGCGCTGGGAAATTTCTCCCGCATTAACCGCAGAATGCACAACAAGTCATTCACCGTAGACAACAAGATGACAATCATTGGCGGCAGAAACATCGCTGATGAGTATTTTGGCGCCCGCCTGGACAATAACTTTGCGGATCTGGATGTGTTGGCAATCGGACCCATCGTCAGTGACGTGTCACAAATGTTTGATGCCTACTGGAACCACCCCCAGGCGCTGCCGATTCCCGCCTTCATATCGCCTCCGGTTGACAGCGAGGCGGCCATGACCACGCTGCGCGCACAGCTTCAGAGCAATCTGGAATTCATCAGGCACACTAAATATGCGCAGGCTGTCGCCAATACCATTAACGACTATTTTGGCGGCGACTTATCCAACCTGGAGTGGGCCGAATATCAGCTGGTTTACGATACCCCCGACAAGATGATCGGCAGGGAAGAGGCCGGGGACGGACTTATCACCTCATCACTGATCGAACAGCTGAATTCGGCAGAGGAGCGGCTCTTCATCGTATCGCCCTACTTCGTCCCCCTGGACAGCGGCGTGGAATACCTTTCGGAACTGCGCAACAGGGGGGTCGATATCACCATTCTGACCAATTCTCTGGCCGCCAATAATCAGTTCAGCGTTCACAGCGGTTATGCACCGTCCAGAAAACCGTTGCTTGAAAACGGCATCAGGATTTACGAAGTCAAACCCAACGCCACTGTTGAGGGCGCAGATTTTTTTGCCGCCAGTGGCGCCACCGTGACACTGCACACCAAATCATTTCTGGTGGACAGTCGCGAGGTCTTTATAGGTTCCTTTAATTTCGATCCGCGGTCCGCTTACCTCAATAGTGAGATGGGTGTCCTGATTCGCAGTGAGGGGCTGGCGGCATTATTTGAAGAGATAACTGTCGAGGCCAGGCTTCGCAATAGCTACGAGCTGTTTCTCAACGAAAGCAACGAAATCCGCTGGCGTGGCTATGATGAAAATGACCGTGAAATCATCTACGACAAGGAGCCGGAAACCTCCTGGTTCCAGCGTTTTTCGGTGGGGCTGATCGGCCTTTTCCCGATTGATCGCCAGCTCTGATTACAGTCATCTGAACACTTAATGAAAAACCACAGCAACCGCAATCCCAGGCAATCAGGCTCAATTTTGGACGCCTTCGGAATCAGTAGTCTGTTATTCGCGTACGCAGCCCTGGCCTCTGCTGCAGAAATTAAAACGGTTACTGATGATTATCAGGACACGACCAACCACGCGGAAGGATCCCTGTCCCTGTGACGGGGCAGTTGGGTGCTGGCGCCCATTCCCCTGTCCAACCCTACCCTGGGCAGCGGCCTGGAACTGCTTTCTCTGTCTCTTCACCCACCCAGACCGAACACACCTGAAGGCGTCAATGCCACTACTGGCCTTGCCGGGCTTTATACCGATAATAAAAGCTGGGGCGCCGGTGTATTTCATCGCAATAATTTCTTCACCGACAAACTGCGTATCTTTGCGGCCTTGGGTACTGGGGAATTTCCGCTCATTTATTTTGGTTCCGTTAGTGACAGCGTATTAAGCAAAAACCCTCTGAATTATGAAATAAACTCGGATTTACTGGTTGTCGAGACCTAAGTCCGTGTGCCCGGTAGCGAACATTGGTTTATCGGCCCCGCGGTGACCAGAGCCAGCGGAGAAATAGTTTTCAGCTTTGATGGCCCTCCCGATCTGCTACCAGAAGCAATCGGCAAAGGTATTACTATCGGCTCATTGGGATTGGTAGCGGAATTTGACAGTCGAGACAATGACTTGAATCCGACACAGGGCGTCGAGTTCAATGTCTCCCTTGCCGATCACAATGAGCAATGGGGAAGTGATTTCGACTATCGGAAATTCAGTCGACGAATTGAAGAGTCTTGGCGGCAACAACGGTGGTAGCGTCAGTCTGGGTGTACACCGGCAGGTTGTGGCGGAAACAACTCTGCACCTGGGGATCGATTGTGCGGGAACCGAAGAAGGTTCGGGTTTTATTGTACGGTTGGACAAATCCCTTTGAATTATAGAAATTGAACCGAGAGAGGACCTGTATAGCTGCGCTTGAGAATTGACGCTTCGCTGCCCAATGAGCACTGGCGCCGACTGCTCCACATGCTGTGACCCAATGTTTTTACAGGGGTAGGGTCTGATTAACGCAAACCACAAATCCCGTCACAGGTTCCAGCACCCAGAACGAGGCCAGGCCAGCAATTGTCTTAGGGAGCACCCGAGACCTCCAATGCGGCAGTCGAAACGGTAATCGCTGATAAAGCCGGATGACACTGAGCACGCCTGCCTCAAACATTAACTGGCCCAGGCTGACACCACAAAATCGGAAGCCGCAGACATCAGATTTCCCCTGAAACTGGCCAATTGTTAATATCGGCAATTGTCCGTTGCGTGACTATCGCTCTCCGTTTACCGGCTCTGATCCCCCATCACCAGGCTCGCCTCAGGGCTGCACCGGATATTCAGCGAAGATTTGTGCCACAGCGTCGCTAATGAGGTTGTCCATGTTGCTCAGGTCGTTGTTAGTCAGCCTCGCTTCGCCAATGCCTTCCCAGACCAGCTGATTTCTGCTGGTGTCAACGATATCGATGTTGGCTGTACCCACTTGGTAGTGTGTAGTAGTCACTTCAGGCGAGTACTGGTACATGGGCCAGGCACTGTACATGCCGTAGCGATAGCCATAGTAGCCGACCCCCACAGTCGCCGATGGTGCCGTTGTGGTGCGGATGTCGGTCTCTTCCCTGACATTGGAATTGAAGTTAGCTACCAGATCAGGACCGGACTCCACGTATCGATATCCGCGAGCCGTCATCTCTCGTTGAACGGCATTACGGAAACTTCTGGTTATAAGGGTAGAGTAGCCACCGCGATCAGTACCCAACTCCGACGCAAAGCCAAAGGTTTGATAACTGGAAAAATCTGCCGATGGATCGGAATGACTTCTGATTGTCGGCCGGCTGGCACAACTGGCAACAAAAACTGACAGTAATACGAAAAATAATTTCAGCCGATAGGCAGAGGGGCTAGCTTTACGCATGATAGGGTAACTCCTTTAATTAACAGTAAAACAACGCAGATTGGACGGATTTTTACCGCCAGTGCTGTTGGCGATGACAGTCCCAGCGTAATCGGTTTCCATGAACCGCTCTCAGTATATCGCATTCGGGGAGGCGCCAAAACGAATCCTGCTGAATTATCGTTCAGTCCTCAGTTCACCCGGAGCGGCTTTGGTGGGCATCGCCGAGAAGATTGGCAAGTTTTGATCCGATGACATCAGATTGAGAATGTTCAGGCTCACCGCGGCCCGTCGAGCTCTTCGTCAGTCGGCGGCGCCATCAACGCCAGGCTTTCGGTGAGGAGCTCGAGTTTTTTACCGCAGACGCCGGCGAATGACGACGTCATTTCTGTCCAGCTCCCTTATCGTCCGCCTCGCGGTAGGCAAACTCCTGGCGGATATAGTCCTGCACCAGGCCCCTGAACTCCAAAGGTGTCGGTGGTCGCTGCCAGGTCTGCTCGAAAGCTGCCAGCAGACTGTTTTTGCTGTCCACTGGTTAGAACAATTTGGCCGACTTCCTCGCCTTCACTGATCCAGGCGTAGCCAGCAAGGATGGCTATGCCGAGCGCGAAGAAAGGCAGGAATGGCTCCTTTAGAATTGGCAAATCGACATGACCTTTACGTAGGGCCGGATTCAGGCATTGTCGCAGATCGGTGAGCTCTAGGCGCGTTCCTGCTCTATCGCGGACAGGGCCAGGGGCGTGGTTATAGTGCCTGCTCGACTATAGATGGCAAATCTCCTTCCGGGCGGACAGGACTACGCAACTTTAGCGGAGTCTCTGATTTAAGTCAGTCCTATCCAGGCCGCTACTCGCTGACTGATTACTAAGCATCTTAAATCGATTTGAAAGCTCCATGTAGGAATTCGTGAAGGCGATCGGCATGCGCAATCATCAAAAGGTCTGTGCTTGGCAGTGCCGCAAGCAGACCGTGTTCAGCAAATCATTCCTGCGGCAATCAGCGGACATGGGCGCATGTCTCGCGATACAAAACCGACTGACTTTTCCTGGCTACGTACCGTGAGCTATAGTTCGCTCTTCGCCAGTCATGATCGTCAATTTCATCAACGAGTGGCAAAGCATCCAGGAGCGATCGATGAATCTGTTTCACTTAATTACGCGAGCAACGCTGCTGTCAGTTTTTTTCGTGCCCGCAGTCCATGCCGTTCCACAATGGGAGGATGACGCCCTGCCTTCTGAATTCGACTGGATTCAGTTGACTTCTGGAGAATGGCTCGCAGGGGAAATTGAGACTCTTTATGACGACGAGCTGGAGTTTGACAGCGATAATTTGGGCCAGCTGACTATAGATTTTGATGACATAGCCCAGATCAGATCTCAGCGTGAGCTGGCAGTCAGTTTCAATGATGGGTCCGTTCGGGAAGGCAAAGTCTTACTTATCGAAAACGAAGTCCGTTTCGATTCAGCCGAGAGCATACCCCTGCCAATGGGCGAGATTGTTTCAATGGCCCAGGGGGCGGAACGGGAAATTGACCGCTGGTCCTCGGATATCACGATTGGCAGCAACATAAAACGGGGTAACACCGACGAAGACATCATCGATATCGGTCTCAACATGAGCAGGCTTACCAGCGACAGTCGCTTCGAAATGGACTATCTGGGCACGTTTCGTAACGTCAATCAGGTGGAAGTGGAAAACAGCCACCGGTTAACCGCAAACGGCGACCGCTTTCTTAACCAGCGCTTTTTCTGGCGGCCGGTGATCCTGGAAGTTTTTCGCGATGAACTGCAGAACATTCAGCATCGGTATACCGCAGGTACCGGCTTTGGTTGGCATGTCATAGACTCGGACAGACTGACCTGGGATCTGTCGGGCGGTCCAGGCTATCAGAGTACGACCTTTGTCAGCGTCCTTGATCAAGGTGATCGGACAGACGGGTCATATCTGCTAATCGCACAGTCCAGCCTTGACTACGACCTGACCGCTGACATCAACTTCACCATGGCTTATAGCCTGCAATACACCAATGAGTCACTGGGTCGAGCTCAACAGAACCTGAACACTGGTTTCGAAATAGACTTGTTAGGCGAACTGGAGCTGGATGTGTCGTTCATCTGGGACCGAATCGAAGAGCCCCAACCCCTTTCCGACGGCTCGATTCCCGAGAAGGACGATATCCGATTGAGTTTTGGCGTTAGCTATGAATTCTGATGTTAATTGCCTTAGCCAACAACACGAGTTGACTAAAACTATATCTTTCATAACTGGGTTTACAGTTTACAATACCGAGATCCAGCCGCATCCGCTGTATTGCTGAGAGGTTCCTCAGACACACTATGTTCTGGGTCCTACGGCGATGAAGCGCACCGTTCAGTTACCAGGAGAAGTTAACCATGAACAAAATTGCATGTAAGGGAATTCTCGTCAACACTGGAAGACAGTGTTTGGCAGCCTGCATCCCAGCACTGCTGCTCAGCTTACACACTCAAGCCCAGGACGATGATCTGGCGGCGCAACTTGCCAATCCGGTAGCCTCATTGATCTCTGTCCCCGTTCAAGTCAACTGGGACGACAATTTCGGGGCGAACGAAGAGGGCTCAGTGTTTCGAACTAACATTCAGCCTGTAATCCCTTTTTCCCTCAACGACGACTGGAATCTGATTTCCAGAACGATTCTGCCTGTCATTGATCAGGATGATGTGCCGTCCGCTGGAAGGGGCGAATCCGGTATTGGAGATGTCGTCCAGAGCGCCTTCTTTTCACCCCAGCAGCCAACTGAAAGCGGTTTAATCTGGGGGGTCGGACCTGTTGCCCTACTACCAAGCGCCAGCGATGATTCATTAGGAGCCGAAAAATGGGGAATTGGACCGACCGGTGTAGTACTGAAGCAGCAGGGATCCTGGACCTTCGGCATGCTGGCAAATCATATTGAATCTTTTGCTGGAGAAGATGATAGAGACGATGTAAGCGCCACTTTTCTGCAACCCTTCGTCACCTACATCACATCGTCGCAGACCACTTTTTCATTCAATACCGAATCGACCTATGATTGGAAAGGCGAGCAGTGGTCTGTTCCCCTGAACTTTAATGTCAGTCAGCTCCTCCGGTTCAGAAACCAGATATTCCAGGTTGGTGTCGGAGCACGTTATTGGATCGATAGCCCGGAGTTTGGCCCGGATGGATGGGGTTATCGATTAAACTTGGTCCTGCTTTATCCTCGTTGAGAATAATCGCAGTCCAGTGGCCATTGCTACTCTGTCAGATCCTAAAAGCCGTATTGCAGAAAGATCAATCCACCACTATAACCCCAGTCGACATTGCCTCTGAAGTTCTGTCGAGATACGCCTATCTCAAAGGTAACCGAGTTGACCGCTAATCCAACCGAGAAATGCTTGGTCAATCGATAATCGATGCCGGCGTATATATCATACAGAGAACCGTCCCAATCATTGTATTCGAGCACGAACAGCTCACCACTGGCACGAAACGTCCATCGATCCGTGAGTTGATACTCACCGCGCAGTCCAACAACCGGTAGCGGCGCCGTGCCATCACCGACCTCCCGTTGGTTGATCGCTGGAGCATCCAATGACACTGCAAAATCGGCAATATACAGGCCGGCAGAAGCGCCAAGGTAGCCCTTCTCCCGTCTGAGAAATGACCACGTGTAGGCTAATTTGTATATGTCGAGATCGAAGGCGCTGTTTACCGTTGCGCCTAGCGTATACTCCGACCCATTCCACTCGATTTCTCTATCGATCTGCCTCGTGGACGACCGTGAAAGATCAAACCAGCTTGCATCTATACGATGGCGGTCATTGAACTTGTAGTGGCCGTCAATTCGGAACACGCTGTCAGAGCGGTCAAGGCCAAGGTCCTTTTCCAGATCGACATCAGTGCCGATTTCACCCGTCTCCGCATTAATACGCGTAGAGCTGTCGCGGTCGGTTATGAAAGCGCCTAAGTTCACCGCGCCACGGCTATTGCTGAGCTGCTGAGCAGTTGCTCTTCCCGCCACACAGCAGGCAAGCAGTCCCGAAAGCAAGATTAAAAAGATAGGCGATTTTCTGGTGATCGTCGGAGATTCTTCTGTAACGAGGTCGCCAGGGCAATATTGTGAGTCTGTATTGGTGTCAAATATCAATGGGGAGTTATACATATAATCACTATTTTTTATATACTGGTCCAGGAGTTCTGAGCCCTGAACTGACTTTACGTTTCCTCGTAAACGCACGAGGGGCTTGATTGTTGCTTATACCACCTTTTCCTTACGTGGTTATCGACATGTGAATTTCGCATTCCCTGGAAAGTTCAACTTGAAACCGGGATGACGTGATCACATCAACCGCCGGTAGAAGTTCGAGCAGAATTCTGGGCTCAAGCCGAACAACCTCAATATCGGCTCCGCTTACAATAGGGTTAAACTCGTTAAGATCGCGAAAGCGCACGGATGCGGAATCTTTGGCGTTGCGGCTAGAGATTTACCCAAGCATTATTTCTTCGGCTTCTGGACAGAACTTAGCTGCAGCCTATAGCAAAACTGTAGGGTTGAATATCGCGCCGTTCTTGCTGCTCGATTTAACGGGATGGACACAAGCCCAAGCGGCAGCCTGAGCGCTAACGTAGATCTGCCTGATGGTGGTGGCATCGATTAAGCCGGGTCGTGCTTTAACCTCGTTGAGGCCTGGCTCTAAGTGCAGTAAGGTTCTGGCCGATTCAACTATGCTCCGCTGGCCTTGCTGTAAGCCTTTCCCTACGATTCTCGAAAAAGCAAATAGAATGCTGATGCCAGAAATCGCCTGACTAATTCTAGCAAAGATCGTTCCCTTTAGTTAGAATGCTTCTGTGTATGCATTTTTAATTGAAGTCGATCTCGGCGTTATGAAACGGATGGGAGCGCACTTAGGATCCTACGCTTGGCTAACTCTACACTAATAACCTCTCGATTTGCCGCTCAAAAACTTATTCTCCTGATAGGCTTGGCCCTTCTTGCCCAGTGGTCCAGCGCTCAGCGCTACGGTTTCCTGCATTATAGTGTACTTCGGGACTTCACTGCCGATGACGTGGCAGCATTCAAGGAATTCGCACGCAACGGACTTGATTCTTTGCCGGATGGGCAGGTAATCGATTGGGAATCACCCAGCGGCCAGAAAACTGGAAAACTTGCCGCCAGATTTACCTACCAGTCAAACGGCACAACCTGCAGACGGGCCTCTTTCCAGGTGGCAGATCAGCGTGACGGAGCGGAAAATTATCGATTCGACCTGTGTCGAGAGCCTGAGGGTTGGAGAATCGTCGAAGCTCCCGCCAATTTAAATGCCGCCGAGCGAGCTGAGCTGGAGAGCGTTATCAATACAGTGATAGGAAACGGAGAACAGGGTGTACCTGTGACCTGGACCGGCAGTGGTTCCGGACACCAGGCTGTTATCGTGCCGCTGGCGCCAATGGAGACTGCCGGATGTCGCAACGCGTCAGTGACACTGATCGACCGCGGTGGCAATTCCCTAAGCGGCCAGTACCGGTTCTGTCGCGATGACGACAGCGGCTTATGGGAATACTCGCGGCTGAATCCATAACGAAATCAATGAATACTGTTGATGACCGAAACCTGATCTAAGAATGTCCGGCGTTATTATCACTGATTTGTCCCTTTGCATTACACTTAGACATTCCATCAGCGGATAATATAAGATGAAAATCAGGAAACTTGCTTCATCTATGCTTGATAGTAACGGTGATGACCTTGATCGGTTCGAACTCCCATGCCCAGTTTACGCATGAGGGTGAATACGAAATGACGCTCCTGGTGCCTTACATCGATGACGTAGATGTCAGCTTCGAAGGAGGGGCCAGCGCCCTGGTGAATTCGGACATTGGTTTCGGCTTTGGCTTTCTTACCATTTCACCGACCGCATCGCTGGAATCGCGACGGCCTCGTGGAATAACAGAGACTATAGCGCCGAGCGAGTGCTAGACGACGCGGAAGACACCCGGCAATTTCTGAGCATCGCCCTGGATTCTTTTTCGGCTTCCGTAGGAGGAGAGTATTACCTCAACAGCTGCCAACTGAAGCCGTTCCTGAGCGCTAACATCGGCTGGAACCGGATTGACACCAATATTCCAAGCGGCCTTCCCGATACAGTCTGCTGGTGGGATCCCTGATTCGGCTACTACTGCGCGAGCAACGTTCCGACCTATGATGAGTCCAGTGTCTTCTACGATGCCGGCGCGGGCTTGCGGATTGATCTGTCGGGAAATATGTGTCTGAAAGGCGGCCTCTATCGAAACTGGCTGGACTGTGAGAATGCCAGCGGCTCCTCTGATTAGGATTCTTTGCGATTCGAGTTCGGGTTTTCCTTTTAGTTAATGTCTGGAGATAAAATGGTCGGTAGCTCTTTTAAGCATTGAATCCAGGGTTAGACGGATAATTCCTGATGATCGGTAGAGCGGACAGAATCCTCCCTCAAAGAACCGGAGGCGTTATTTCTGTGCTGTGTGGAGTTAGACTAAATCGATGTTACATGCTTCGGCCATCAAGTTTGGCGCATCCGGTGACTCGACACTAAGCTTGCAACGGGGTCATTTTTCTACGACCCTCATGAAACCATAGCGAAAACTGAGAGCGTTCACCCGATCGGTAATCGCAATAATGATTGTCTTTAAATAGCTGAGTTTCTATCAGTAAGACCCGGAGACCAACACAATGCTGCAATACCATTTCAAACCGCTACTGACACTGTGCCTATTCATTGTGTCGACACCGCTCTGGGCGGCATCCGCTCAAGAGATCAATGCTAATGTCCGTGTGGCATTAGAAGATTTTTACGAAGAGGCTCCCGCGGGAAAAATCCTTGCTGAAGATGCTGCTGGCATGCTGGTGTTTCCCCGCGTGGTGAAAGCTGGCATCGGTATCGGCGGCGAGTATGGCGAAGGCGCTCTGCTGGTGGGCGGTGAGACGGTGGCTTATTACAGCACCGCGTCCGCCTCAATCGGATTTCAACTCGGTGCCCAGGTCAAATCCCAGGTGATATTGTTCATGACCGACGAGGCTCTGGAGAGATTTCGCGACAGTGACGGTTGGGAGGCCGGAGTTGATGGTAGTGTGGCGCTAATAGAGCTTGGAGCTGCTCAGGAAATCAGCTCGAATTCAGTGCAGCAGCCCATCGTCGGATTTATCTTTTCGAACCGTGGGCTTATGTACAACCTGACCTTCGAAGGCTCAAAAATGTCCGAAATCGACCGCTAACAGGGCGGCAGATCTGGCAGAGGAATTATTCGGCTAACATTCCAACCCGACATTGGCCGAACATTAACCGAGCTACCAGGCTGCCACAGAAAATCGCCAGCCTGCGAGCCTTCTTTCTGCTTACTGCGGTTAATCCAACTTAGGGCTTCTTTCCGATTGGCTTACCTCAATAGGAGCTGACTCTTGAGCGCACTCAAAGTGATTCCAGACAAGAACGTCTGCATCTCAGTTTTCTTACTCGCACTCCTCCCGCTTGTTTCCAGCTGCGCCGGTAACCGGGAAGCGCGCACGATGGAAGCCGCCAGGAGAATCTCGGTAGTCACTCGTACTGCCCCGGAATTCAGACCTGCACCCGATGCCAGCCTGGTTTGGTATTCTGACATTATCGTTCAGGACCAGGGAGCGGCCGTTCGCGTCACCCCCGAGCAACTGGCAGTCATTAAGCAGACTATCGACTCGCGACTGACGGGCAAGGGCTACCGATTCAGCAGTTCCCCGGACGAAGCAGATTTCATGCTTGCTGCAGCGCTGGTTATGGACCAAAGCGCAGAAAGTCAGAATATTAATCAATTGGTAGAGCTCTATCCCGGGCTTGCCAACTCTTTTAATGACCTGCTTGCAGGTACTCTGCTCGTTGTAATTACCAGGCCGACCGACCCACGAACCGCACCTCTAATGTGGCGCGGAGCCGCACAGGCCTATGCAATGGGTGAGACTCTACCCGCTGACGTACGGCTGTCCAGGTTACAGGGTTACACCGCCCGACTTATAAACGAAGTGCCTGCGGCCGGAGACAGGGATTAAAGACTCACTGATTTAAAACTCTTCCTTAGAGAGTCAAAAAGCCACTACGATTCTTTGCGGATGCGAAATACAGATCGTAGCAGTCTTACCCCTCTGACGATGACTTCAACAGGATTGGATGGCGTTGCTGTCACACAAGACAGACAACCGATATTTCCGGGCTGAATCAGCAGGGAGAGTGCGAAAAAACTCCTCCTGTCTTCAGACAGGGAACTGCAGTACCTATCTGTGCATCTACTTTACACAGTAATGCGCACCGACCGCTCTTAATGGAGGGGATCGAACTGTTTGTACTTTGCTTGACACGCAAGCGGATGATCACTTTAATCAATGTCCGGGGTAGTTTGAGGTACCCAAAAATCGCAGATTCCCTACTCAACGCAGGATAATAACCATGAAGAACAGTATTAGTTTAATCTCCCTTGTATTGCTTTCCGCCTGTAACACTGCGCCAACCTATCAAACCGGGCCCAATGCCGAGGTGTCCTTCGACGGCCTGGCCAGGGTAAATAACTCCCGGATTGGCGCCGCCTGGATTCGGCCCGGCATTGATCTCTCCACTTATGACAGCCTTATGCTTGTCGGCGCCGGTATCGAATACCGCTCGGTAAAAGACCGAGGCAATCTGACGGCATCGAGAAGCAGAGCGGACTCTTTTCCTCTCGACGCACGCCAGCGTGCAGACATCGAGGCAACCGTACAGGAAGTCTTTGCCGAAGAACTGGGGGAGGTTGAGGGATTCAGAGTAGTCCAGCAAGCGGGCCCTGATACCCTGGCACTGACAGGAGCACTCATTGATGTAGTTTCTTTTGTCCCTCCTCAGCCACTAGGGCGCACTGACTACTATCTGTCAGAGCTAGGTGAGGCCACACTCGTGTTGGAACTCAGCGATTCCATGAGTGGACAGATTCTGGCTCGTGGCGTGGATGGACGCAGAATCGATTCCACTGGCATCGGCGAGTCGAGTCGAGTGAATAACCGTTTCGAGCTTCAAAACGAACTCAGGCGTTGGGGTACCATTATTCGTAATGTGCTGGAGACTCTCGCGACTACTCCAATTCTGCCGGCGGAGAGCTGAAGCAAAGGCTTAGCTTGCCAGTGACAGATTTTGCGCGGGGCAAATTGCTTACGCGTAAAATCGGCAGCCGGCAGTAACAGGCAATCGTTGGGTTTCTTGCTCGGCAGGGCTTGCTTTGAACGAATCCTGTGGCCCTCGCTCGTGATCGTCACCAGCCCCGAGAAAACGTAAGGACCAGAGAATCGCTGTCGAGTCCCGTGTTAGCACGTGTATTGACGCCGGCGTAGGCGATTTTAAGGCTGCTTCTTCCGATCTGAAATCCGTAACTGAAGGCCCACCCCAGGTCATCGCGGTCATCGTCTTTGTCGATGCCACTGATCGATGATTCACCCCCTGCCCCATAGCCCATGCTCAGACCAAACCACTTACCATTGCTCAGGCTGCGAATCAGATGACCCTGAAGATAAAACAGGGGATCCTGTTCCCGATCGGCTTCGCCGAAGAAATCGTCATTGTCGCCAAAGAAGGAAACCGCAGCAGTAGCTTCCAGTGACCAGTCTCCACTCCTGTATACGGCACCAAACTGCGGCCTGAACGTGAAACGATTGCTGCCGAGATTGATCAATTTGTCATTGGAGTACTCACCTGTGGGTAATTGCACCACCAGTCCCAGCCCAACAATGGTCTCTCTGGAGGCAGCGCCACGGTAGCTTAGAAAGTCCCCTCCCTGCAGCGGCGGAGCGCCTTTCAGATTGATCGCAAACCTAAGTGTCGTATCCGTAGCGCCCACACGTCTTAAAGTGGCTGGTTCTCCGTCCAGCAGGCCGGACCAGGTACCGTTCTGATGCGCCTGCTGAACACTGACTCGAGCCGATTTATTCAGCATCGCGAAAGAGTAAATGTATTTCAGTGCCACTGTGTTCATGTCCAACGTCGCATCTTCAGCGCGAATCACCGGATCGAAGAGAATATCGCCTCTGGTGACCACCGGACCACCACCAAGAAAATGCCCCCCGACCGGCAGGTGAGACCAACGCCTGGGTTCCAGATCCTGCGCAGCTAGGGGAAAGCTCAGCACTGCAAGTGCCCATGACCCGCAGCGTAACTTGCTCAGGTTTAACATCAGCCGACTCCGGAGATAAACACGACAGTTTTCAAGCAAGCACATAGACCTGAAACTGGTTGTCGGATCCGCTGTGCCTAGCCTGCTCCGACTCCAATCGGCAAGCAACGGGTGGGGGTTTCAGACTGCCGGAGCCCGTTGTCGTACGATAGCATGGCTTCTGCAAGTTTTTGAATATCTTAATCCAGGGGAACTAAGGGTCCTGAGAATAGCGCAGAACAATTCGACGAGTCCCGTCCTGGTTCAATGAAGTTTCCCGCTGCGAGCGAAACGCAGACGATAGATTAACCTCACGGTGGCCAGGTTCAGCAATGGGGTCGACGCTGCCAGCCCTAACCGCATTGGGTCGGCAGAGCCACCGATCCACGTAACCAAGGGTAGCCTGAGGATTATGACAAAGACCCACGCCAGCGGATCACGATCCTGCCCAAACCAACCAAAGCTACTAATCAGTCCAATTGCCAGTGCGAGAATGTAGATAATCAGCAGCGCCGCTGTAAACCACTTGCAAATTAATCTTGCCATACTCAGTGATACCCTTGACGATTTATTGGCTGCGAGTCAGAAAAGACCTCGTATCCACCCTCTACAACTACTTATCGACAATCTTGATACGGCGCTGCACTCTGGGCTCATGTGCGGGTTCTTGATGGTACAGCTTCCATTCCAAGATCTTTTTTCGAGTTGCGTTTTGTACGCTTTCTGCGTTAACACGATGCCTAGGGAACGTGCGCATTGATGCGACGGCTTGCGTGCATGGCAATTCAAATTATTCAGGCTTGCAACTGATCCCGGAGTTAAGTCATTTGGGCGCATCACACTTTGTAATAAATTGACACTATTTATTAAAGATAGGCAAAGGAAATGAGAGCATACTGTCTAGTTGTTTCCAAATAATAAATCCGTGTCCGGACACCCGGGCATTTAATAGGCGGCCTGACTTCGGGCAGGCTAAGGGGCCTGAATCCATGATTACCCACCCAGATAGAAATCGGTTCATACTGGCGACGAGCGTGGCCTGTATTTTGATGATAATAGCCAGTCCCGCCTTGGCTCAGGCGCCGGTGACCTCTGACAATTCCACGGTTACCTACCCGGCCGAATACTTTGCTCAGTTTCAGCCTTATTCTGTCAATGATATGCTGCAACGGATACCAGGCATCAACCTGGCCCAGGGTGGAGGCCGCACTCAGGGTGGACCGGGTGGTACCAGCGGTAATAGCCGCAGGGGCCTGGGTGCCGGTGGAGATCAGGTACTGATCAACGGTCGACGCATTGCCGGTAAGGGCAATGAAGGCAATTCCCAGCTTTCTCGTATTCCCGCCACAGAGGTTCAGTTTATCGAGATCATTCGTGGTACTTCCGGAGATCTTGATGTGCGCGGAGGCTCCCAGGTCATCAACATTGTGCTCAATGAGGCACAGTCGAATGTGAGCTTCGCCTATGAACTGAATATGGACCGGGCCTACGATGGTGAAATGGTCCCCGGAGGCAAGTTGTCTGCAACCGGTCAGAACGGCGCCTTCAATTATTTTCTCAGTGCGGAAAAAGAGCCACGCTACAGTTTCCGTGACGGCTTCGAGGAAGCCTTCGACCCCAATGGCAACCTTTTGGAGACAGTGGATCGTAATGAAATCACGGACGCCTGGCCCACCACTCTGGTTGCCAACATGGGTTATGAATTCAGTGACAGCGATACCGCTAACCTGAACTTGCAGTGGACCGACAACGACTTTGAATCGAGCACCGATCGGGTCATTACAGGTTTCCAATCCAACACTGTCTCCAGCCAGATATTTGAACGAGATGAGCAGCCGACCGACGACAGCTCCTGGGAAGTGGGCGGCGACTACATGCACGTCTTTACCAACGGCAGCCGCTGGAAGACCCTGTTTATCGTCAACGAGTCAGAGAATTTGTTCGTGCGCAGTCGCTACAAACTCGAAGAAGAGGACGAAATCCGAGATCTCTATCTCTCGAACTATGAAAAAACCCAGGAGCGAATAGTCCGTTCCTCCTATATTTTCGATCTCGCGACCGCTCAATCCATCGAAGCCGGCATGGAGTCTGCGCAAACTATACTGGACACCTCCCTGCAGCTTGGGCTGCTCACCGGCGGAGAGACAGACCCGAGATTTGGCGGACTGACACCTACCACCGACTCGATCGGTACTGTGGAAGAAATGCGCTATGAATATTTCGCCATCCACAACTGGGCGCTCAACGATCGCATGTCGCTGGAGACAACTCTGCTGTTCGAAGACAGCACGATCTCACAAACCGGTAGCCTGACCAACTCGCGGGACTTCAACTTTTTCCGACCAAAACTGGACTATCGTTTCGACATCACCCCTTCGATCCAGTTTCGCGCCACAATCGAAAAAGATGTTGCCCAACTCAGTTTCCGGGATTTCACGGCGGGTGTCGATCAGTCAGACGATGAACAAAATGCCTTCGAAGGCAACTCCGATCTCAGGCAGGAGCAGTCCTGGCGCTACGAAGCCAACTTTGAATACCGCCTGCCAAACGACTCTGGCGTAATCAACACAAATTTTTTCTATCACGACCTGGAAGACCTGATAGACAACGTAGACGTTTCCACCGACGAACAAATTCTGTCAGCCCGCGGAAATATAGGCGACGGTGAGCGCTATGGTTTCAATTTGAACAGCAGCCTGCGGCTCAGTTTTATCAATCAACCCAACATGCTGCTGACCACTGGGCTCAGTTTGGAAGAGTCAACGGTGACGGATCCTTTTCTGCAGCAGGAACGGGAACGCTCCATGGCCGGTGGCGGCAGTCGTTACAGCCTGGGATTCCGTCACGATCTGCCTCAGCTCAATAACACCAACTGGGGAGTAAACATTCGCAGGGAGTTTTATAACGACTTCATTACCTGGGATATCGATAAAATAGAACAATATCCTAAGCAGCCCTTCTGGTTTGTCTGGGTTGAAACCCAGGCCTGGGGCAGCTTGGTCTATCGCTTCGAAGCGCGGGATTCCGGTGAACGTTGCCGAGTTCGAACACGCTACACGGGCGGAACCATCGCAACTGGTTTTATCGATGAAATCGAAGACTCTTGCTCTGTAAACGGGCCCGTTTACGCAGTCAAGATTCGCGGGACTTTTTAACGCACTGCCTGAGAGCATTACCTTAGAGCCCTTTATTGAAGTCGACCGGACTCAGAGTCCTTCGACCAGAGACCCTTTGGCCGCGTGATTAGACCCCCTCTGCACCGCCACTTTGAGTGCAAGTGGCATCCGGCGTCGTTGCTTCTGTTTCACTAGCGCTCAGCCTGTCGCCTGGGCGCAGCGCTATCCACCATCCTGAGATCCTTCAATTTCAGGTAGCCCGCCTACCACAATCCTTTCCAGTTTTTGCGCAATCCCTGTAGAAGTAATATGCTCTCAGGAAATGGGTGTGAGGCGATAAGTGAGACCAACCATGAACGAAAAAATAACGCGGTTGCTCAGTCAACAGTTTTTTCCGCTCATTCTGGTTTCGGCTGGATTGGTTTACTCAAATTACAGTTACGGTCAGCAGTTCGCCTACGCCGAGCCCGCTTCGCAGTTTCAGCATGCGATCGATCGTGCCCGCGAACAAGTTGAAGTATTGATGGAACGTGGTGCCCCCGGCGTATCGATCGCGGTGGGGGTGGACGGAGACCTGGTCTGGGCTGAAGGGTTTGGTTTTGCCAATGTCGAACATCGGCTGCCGGTCACGCCATTGACCAAATTCCGGATCGGCAGCGTCTCCAAAACCATGACATCGATTGCCCTTGGCCTGCTCTACGAAGAAGGTGCAATCGACCT
>JGI12109J20283_11036177_pt1 | contig 29012 bp, 24 predicted proteins | sample ElkSlonscriptome_12_FD_20283 | JGI IMG/M metagenome (IMG submission 20283)
GCCGTGATTCGCGCGGTGACCTATCGGGCGGTGCGCACCTACGGCTGGAAGGTGTTCGGCATCATCGACGGGTCGATGGGGCTGATGGAACGGCCGCTGCGCTACCGGGAACTGGACCTTGACATGTTCTCGGGCACCATGCTGCGCGAGGGCGGCACATTCCTCGGCACCGTCAATCGCGGCGATCCGTTCAACTTTCCCATGCCCGACGGCACGACCAAGGACCGCTCGCTCGATTTCGTGGACGGGTTCAACAAGCTGCAGCTGGACGCCCTGATCGTCATCGGTGGCGACGGGTCCATGAAGATCTTGTCGCAGTTGTGCGCCGTGGGTGGCATCGGCATGGTGGGCGTGCCGAAGACCATCGACAACGATGTCCACGGAACCGACTTCGCGGTCGGCTTCACCACCGCCGTCAATGTGGTGACGGAGGCGCTCGACCGTCTGCAACCGACCGCCGCCAGCCACCACCGGGTGATGATCCTGGAGGTCATGGGCCGCGACGCCGGGCACATCGCCATCAACGCCGCCATCTCCGGCGGTGCCGACGTGGCGTTGATCCCGGAACTGCCGTACCGGCTCGACAGCATTGCCAGCAAGATCGCGGATGTGATCCGCGAGGGGCGGAACCATGCCTTGATGGTGGTGGCCGAGGGCTGCAAGACCGAGGACGGGCAGATGGCGACCAAGGCCCAGTCGCATGGGCAGATGCGATATGGCGGGATCGGCCAGTACCTGTCGGATAACATTGCAAGGATGACGGACCTGGAGACCCGGGTCACCACGCTGGGCCACGTCCAGCGTGGTGGCACGCCGTCGACGCGCGACCGACTGCTGGCGTCGGCGTTCGGCGTGCACGCGGTGGACATGGTGGCCGAGGGTCGGGTGAACCGCATGGCGGCGTGGCACGAACGCGGCGTCGTCGACGTGCCGCTGGAAGAGGTGTGCATCGGCCCGCGCTCGCTGGACCCGGATGGCACCCTGATCAAGGTGGCGCGCGGCCTGGGCATCTACGTCGGGGAGGAGCCCGCGTGAGGCGAGGCCGATCGGCGGGGCGGTGTCCGTGTCTCCGTCGCTGATGGTGGCGGTCGCCGCTGGCGGGGCCGTCGGCGCGGTGGCGCGCTACATGGTCACGTCGGCGGTGCCGCGCCTGCTTGGCCACGGCTTCCCATGGGGGACCCTGGTGGTCAATGTGGTGGGCTCCCTGCTGATGGGCCTGCTGATCGATATTCTCGCCCGGCGCTGGTCGGCGCCGGTCGAGGCGCGGGTGTTCCTGGTCACCGGGTGCCTGGGGGCGTTCACCACGTTCTCCACCTTCTCGCTGGACGTGGTCACGCTGTACGAGCGGGGCGCGCTGCTGCCGGCGGCGCTGTACGTGGTGGGGTCGGTGGTGGCCGGTGTGGCGGCGCTGTTCGCCGGCCTGTGGCTGGGCCGGGCGCTCGTGTAGAATGGATGACCTGATGAGTGGCGTGCAGAACATCGCGGTGGGGCCGGACGAGGCCGATCAGCGCCTGGACCGCTGGTTCCGGCGGCGTTTTCCGGACCTGTCGCACGGCCGGCTGGAGAAGCTGCTGCGCACCGGGCAGGTGCGGGTGGATGGCGGCCGGGCGAAGGCCAACACGCGGCTGTGCACCGGGCAGACCGTCCGCGTGCCGCCGCTCGACCCGGTGGCGTCGGACCGCCCGGCGCCGGCGCGGCCGAAACCGGCCTTGCGGGTCAGCGACAGCGCGCTGAAGGATCTGCGGGCGGCCATCCTGCACCAGGACGATTGGCTGATCGCAATCAATAAGCCGGCCGGATTGGCGACGCAGGGCGGCACCGGCCTGACGCACCATCTCGATGCCATGCTGGACGGCCTGAAGCGCCATCCGGGCGAAGAGCGTCCCCGTCTGGTGCATCGCCTGGACAAGGACACGTCGGGGGTTCTGCTGTTGGCGCGGTCGGCCGCCGCCGCGCGCGCGCTCACCCAGGCGTTCCGCGACCGGGCGACGCGCAAGGTCTACTGGGCGCTGGTGGCCGGTGTGCCAAAACCGCGCGCCGGGACCATCCGCGCCGCGCTGGCCAAGGAGGGCGGCGCCAAGGGGGAGCGCATGGTGTGGACCGAGGACGACGGCAAGCCGGCGGTCACGGACTATCAGGTTGTGGACGACGCCGGCCCGGTGAGCTGGCTGTGGATGGAACCGCGCACCGGCCGCACCCACCAATTGCGCGCCCACGCCGTGGTGCTGGGCACGCCGATCCTGGGCGATGGGAAGTATGGCGGCCAGGGAGCCTTCGTGGGCGGGATCGAGGTGGCCAGACGGATGCACCTGCACGCCCGCCTGCTGGCGCTGCCGCATCCGGCCGGCGGGCGGCTGGTGATCGAGGCCCCCCTGCCGCCGCACATGGCCGAGGCGTTTCGGTCGTTCGGGTTCCAGGCGAACGACGCGCCGGCGTTGGAGGAGCTTCCGTGAAGAGGTCAGTGTCCGTTGGTGTCGTTCTGGCCGCGCTGTGGGCGCACCCCGCGCTGGCCCTGGACGACACGGCCGTCAATCGACGCCTTGAGGCCGAACGCTATGAGCGCGTCGTGCCGACGGTGGAGGTGCTGGAGACCAGTGTCATCCGCGTTGCTCGAATGCTGCCGGCCGAGCACCGCCAGCCGTTCATCGACTATGCCCTGCTGCACATCGACCGCGAGCGCATCCGCGCGACCGTGCTGTCGGCGCTCACCGAGACCTTCACCGCCAACGAACTGCGGGCCATGGCCAACTTCTTCGGCTCACCCCTCGGCCAGTCGGTGGCGTCCAAGATGGGCACCTACACCGATCGGGTTATGCCGGGGGTGATGATGACCGTGCGCGCGGCGGCGACCCGCTACGCCCGCGACCAGGGGGCCGAATGATGGCTTCACCCAATGCGGCTCCACTTCGCCTCGTCGTGTTCGATGTGGACGGAACCCTGGTCGACAGCCAGCACAACATCATCGCCGCCATGCGCATGGCCTGCGAGGCGGTGGGCGTGACGGTCCCGCCGGACCACGCGACGCGGGCCGTCATCGGCTTGTCGTTGGGCGAGGCGGTGGCGTTGGTGACGCCGGAGGCCTCTGAGGCCGACCGGGACCGCGTGGTCGCCGCGTACAAGGCGGCGTTCTTTGCCTTGCGCTCCCGCGCGGACCACGACGAACCCCTGTTTCCAGGTGTACACGCGGTGCTCGATGCGCTGGAGGCGGACGGGTGCGTGCTGGGGCTGGCCACCGGCAAGTCACACCGGGGCGTGGCGGCGGTGATCGAGCGCCATGGCCTGGAGGGGCGCTTCGTGACCGTGCGGACGGCCGACGATGGCCCCGGCAAGCCGCACCCGGCCATGCTGCGCGGGGCCATGGACGACGTCGGCGCCCAGCCCGCCGACACGGTCATGGTGGGCGATACGGCGTTCGACATGGAAATGGCGCTCGCCGCCGGAACCGATGCCCTGGGGGTCGCCTGGGGCTACCACGACAGTAAGGCGTTGACGGCGGCGGGAGCGCGGCTGGTGCTGCCGGCGTTCGAGGCGCTGCCGGGCAGCCTGCGGTGGATTGGGACCGGACACGGTGCTTTGGCGTAGGCCCCGCTTCCGCCCAAGGAAGGCCACATTTTCGTCCTGTCCTGGGTGAACCGGGGCGTGGTTCTCACGCGCTGCCTGCGCTGGTCTGCCGGACCAGATCTCCCCACTCGGGCATGAGGGGTCGGTGCCATGAAACTTTCCACCATCCTTTGGGTGATCGTCGGTCTCCTGGTCCTTGTGGTGGCCGGGGCGGGTGTCTTCCTGGCGACGCTTGACGTCAACCAGTATCGCCCCCGGATCGCGGCGTTGCTCGCCGACAACACCGGACGGGCCGTGTCGCTCGATGGCGAAATGGATCTGGCGCTGGGCCTGACACCGGCCCTGACGGTCGAGGACGTCAGTATCGGCAACACCGGCTGGGCGACGGATCCGGACATGGTCTCGGTCGGCCGCCTGGAGGCGCAGGTCGCGCTGCTGCCGCTGTTCTCGGGGCAGGTCCAGGTGGTGCGGCTGGTGCTGGTGGATCCGGTCGTCTCATTGGAGACCGATGCCGAGGGCGCCGGCAACTGGGTGTTCGGTGACGGCGCGGCGCCGGCGGATCCGCCCGCCGAGCCCGCGCCGGCCGGGGATGACGACGGCGGCGCCGGGGCGATGCAGCTCGAGATCCAGGAGGTGCGGCTGGAAAACGGGTCCCTGATCTACCGGGATGGGGTCACGGGCCAGACGATTCGCGTCGCGCTGGAACGGGTCTCCCTGACCGGATCGGGGTTCGACGATCCCCTTAACCTTGATATCGCGGGAGCCTACAACGATGCGGATTTCACTCTGTCGGGGTCGGTCGGGCCTCTGACGGCCCTGACGGCGCCCGGAGCCGCGCCCTGGCCGCTCGATCTGACCGCCAACGCCGGCGGCGCCACGGTGACCGTCGCCGGCAGCATCGACGATCCGGCGGCGGCCAAGGGCATCAATCTGACCATTTCCGCCAACGGCGGGCAGATCAGTGACCTGGGCGCGCTCGCCAAGGCCGTGGGGCAGAACGTGCAGGTTCCGGCGCTGGGGCCGTTCGCCGTCACCGCGACGGTGTCGGGCTCGCCCGAGATGCTTGTGGTGTCGGGTCTGGAGGCCGAAGTCGGCGCCCCCGAACAGCTCCATGCCACGGTCACGGGCAACATCGCCAACGCCATGGCGGCGTCGGGGCTGGACCTTGACGTTGCGCTGAACGCGCCCGATCCCGCGCGACTGAAGGACTTCGGCGTGGACGTGCCGGTCCCGATCGTGGCCAGTGCCTCGGTCAGCGACATTGACGGGGGGTATGCGCTCGACGCCATCGAGGCGTCGCTGGGGCGCAGCCGCCTGATGGGTGACATCGACGCCGTGCTGAGCGGACCGCGACCGGCGGTCAAAGGCACGCTGAATGCGCCCCTGCTGGACCTGGATGAGTTGGCCGGTGGCCAGGGGGGCTCGGCCGGCGGAGACGCGACAGGGACGCCGGACGCCGCGTCGGGAGGCGGCGGCACCGTGATCCCCGATACGCCGCTGCCGCTTGATGCGCTGAGGATGGCCGACGCCGCCCTGACGATCACGGCCGACCAGGTGATCCTGCCGGGCGGCGCCGACATGGCGGATGTGACCCTTGGCGTGAACCTGGCGGACGGGGCGTTGACGGTCGATCCGCTCCAGGCCGCCCTGGCCGGCGGAACGATCGGCGGTGCGGTTTCCGTCACGCCGGTGGGCGAGGGGGCCGCGTCGGTCGATGTCGCCCTGACGGGCGATCAGGTCGCCCTGGGCGAGGTGGCCAAGACGTTCGGTGGCTCCGATGCCCTGCAGGGCGGGCCGACCACCCTGCGCGTGGATCTGAGCGGGCGGGGCGCGACGCCGCACGCCATCGCCGGTTCGCTGAACGGGTCGATCCTGGTGCACACGGTCGATGGGCGCATCAACAACAACGCCGTCAACTGGGCCGGCGGTGACGTGTTCACGCAGCTTGGTGATCTGGTGAACCCCTTCAACGAGCGCGAGCCGACGACGCCGATCCAGTGCCTCGTGTTCTCGATGACGGCGCGGGACGGCGTTCTGTCCAACGACCACGGCCTCGCCCTGGAGACGGACAAGATGGTGGTCGGCGGCGGCGGCGCGTTCGACCTGGGCGCCGAGCGCCTGAACCTGAAGATCGCGCCGCGCCCGCGTCCGGGCATTGGCCTGGAAACCGGGTTCGGCAAGATTGTCGAGTTGTTCGCGGTGACCGGACCGTTCGCCAACCCGTCGCTGGAACTGGACGCGGAGAAGGCCGTCGCCACCGGCCTGCGGACGGCGGCCAGCGCCGCCGGGGCCGTGGCCACGGGCGGGCTATCCTTGCTGGGCGAGAACCTGGCCGGCAATCTGCTGGGCGCCGGCGAGGACGGCGAGATGGAGCCGTGTCTGGTGGCGCTGGGCGAGAAGGACCCGGGCGAGATCAGCGACCAGCCGGCTGAGGCCGCGACCGATGGCTCTGGTGGGGGCGCGATTCAGCAGCAACTTGAAGGCGTGACCGAGGGCCTGTCCGACGGAGCCGGGGACGCGGTCAACGACGCCATCGGCAACATTCTTGGCGGTGGTGGCGGCGGCGGCGGTTCGGGCGGGTCCACCGATGCGGCACCCGAAGGGGCGCAGGAGCAGCCGTCCCAGCCGCAGGGCAATGTGGGCGATGCGATCCGCGAGGGGCTCGGCGGCCTGCTCGGCAACTGACGTCGGCGAGCGTTCTGGAGTGGGGACCTATCGTCTTCACACGTCTCTGCCAGCGTTCGCGGGAGCTGACAGAGCGGCGCAAGACCCCTCCCCAACCCTCCCCGTAAACGGGGAGGGCGTCCGGCCGGTGACCGCTTCTCGGACTCCTCCCCCATTTATGGGGGAGGCCGGGAGGGGGTTCAGGCGGAAAACAGCGGCTTTGGATTCGTGTGGATCAGAGAGGGGTGGGGTCTGGTCAAGACGGCGGCGTGTTCGGTATGCCTTGGCGTCCCGCGTTCAAGGAGCCGACATGCCTCAGCCGTCCGACCCCAGCCATCCGATCCCCGGCACGCCGCCGCGCCGGTTCTATTCGGCCGCCACGCCCGCGCCCCTGGAGGGGGGCGGACACGGCGTGTTCCTCGACGGTCGCCCGGTGCGCACACCGTCACGGGGGCCGCTCACCCTGCCGACGGCGGCGCTGGCCGAGGCCGTGGCCGCCGAGTGGGCGGCGCAAGGGGAAAGCGTCGATCCTCATTCCATGCCGTTGACCCAGTTGGCCAACACGGCGCTGGAACGCGTGGTGCTGGGCCGCGCGCCATTGCTGGCCGAGGTCGTGCGGTACGTGGACGCGGACATGCTGTGCTATCGGGCGGAGGGCCCGCCCGATCTGGTGGCGCTGCAACGCCAGTCCTGGCAGCCGCTGCTGGACTGGGCGAACGAGACCCTGGGTGCCTCCATGGCCGTGACCCACGGCGTCATGCCGGTGCGCCAGCCGGACGCGACGGTGGCGGCCCTGCGCGGGGCGCTGGAGGTGCTGGACGACTGGGCCTTTACCGCCGCCCAATGCGCGGCCGGGGCGACCCATTCCGTGGTGCTGGCGCTGGCCTTGGTGAGCGCGCGCGTCGACGCTGAAACCTGCTTCGCGCTGTCCCGCCTGGATGAAACCTGGCAGATGGAGCGCTGGGGCGAGGATCGCGAGGCCCTGAAGGCCCGCGAGGCCGTGCGCCGCGACCTTGTGGCGGCGGAAACGCTGGTGCGGTTGACGCGGGGGTGAGGGGCGCCGGGATGAGCCCACGCGGTGGCGGTTCAGGCTTCCCGTGGAGGCGGGCCTACGATACGGTGTGGTGACGGTTGGCGTCGCGTGAACCGTCGGCTCTGGACTGATCTTGGCGCGCCGATCTATCTGTCCCATGTCTTCAGGACCCGAGAAACACGAACAGAGACGATTGTATGAGCGCGAAGACGGCATTCGGGACCCTCAGAGTCATTGCGTCCTTCGCCCTGCTTGGCGCGGTTCTGGCCGGGGTCGCGCTGGCGTGGGTCGATGCGGATTTACGCGCGTACGGTGCCGCGATTGGCGGCTCGCTTGCCGCCCTGGGGAAGGCAACAAAGATCATTTGATCGCCGACGATGGTGGGGGCCGTTGTTATCGTATATCGACGGAAACTGGATCGATATCGGGTCATTGTTGACAGGCCTGGGCTACGCGACGCTGCGATTCCAGAGAAACCGAAAGAATAGGCGCTTTCTCTCTAAAACGACAGGTGTCGACGTCGCGAACGGGGCGAGTTTGTTTCCATTGTTTATACTAGGGCTTTCTTTCCTGTCGAGCCCGTTGCTAGATGAGCTCTTGTCTGCGAACAGGCTGATTCTATCCGTTGCCGGGCTCGCCGCCTTGTTCGCCATTCTGGAAGACTGGGACTCCGGACCGGTTACCTGATCACCCCGTCCACCTTCCCGGCCCGCAGCGTCACCACCCGGTCCATGCGGCGGGCGAGATCGGGGTTGTGGGTGGCGATCAGGGCGGCCAGGCCCTCCTCGCGCACCAGCCGCAGGAACTCGGCGAACACGCCGTCGGCGGTGTTGGGGTCGAGGTTGCCGGTCGGCTCGTCGGCCAGAAGGACCTTGGGCGCGTTGGCCAGGGCGCGGGCGATGGCCACGCGTTGCTGTTCGCCGCCCGAGAGCTGGCCCGGCCGGTGGTGGCCGCGTGCCGCCAGCCCCATGCGCTCCAGCAGGTCCCGCGCCCGCGCCCGCGCCGAGCCCTTGCGGACGCCGGCCACCATCTGCGGCACGATCACGTTCTCCTCGGCCGAGAACTCGGGCAGCAGGTGGTGGTACTGGTAGACGAAGCCCAGGAACCGCCGCCGCATCAGGGTGCGTCCCTTGTCGCCCAGGCCCGAGGCCGCCTGTCCGGCCAGCAGCACCTCGCCATCGTCCGGGTGCTCCAGGAGACCGGCGATCTGCAGCAGGGTGGACTTGCCGGACCCGGACGGACCCACCAGGGCGACGATCTCGCCGGCGTTGATCGTCAGGTCGGCGCCGTCCAGAACCGTCAGCGGCGGCGCGTCGGCCTGCCTGAACGCCCGGCGGATGGCTTGCAGGGAAAGGGCCGAGGCGGTGCTATTCATAGCGCAGCGCCTCCACCGGATCGGTGCGGGCGGCCCGCCAGGATGGGTACAGCGTCGCCGCCAGGCTGAGCCCCAGCGACATCAACGCCACGGAGGTCACCTCGGCCGGGTCCATCTCGGCCGGCATCTGCGCCAGGAAATAGATCTCCGGTGAGAACAATTCGGTGCCGGTCAGGGATTGCAGGAACTGCCGGATGCTCTCGATGTTCTCGCAGAACAGGACACCCAGCAGCACCCCGGCCGTGGTGCCGACCAAGCCGACGCTGGCCCCGGCCAGGAAGAACACCCGCATGATGGCGCCCCTGGTCGCGCCCATGGTGCGCAGGATGGCGATGTCGCGGCCCTTGTCCTTCACCAGCATGATCAGGCCGGAGATGATGTTGAACGCCGCCACCAGGATGATCAGCGTCAGGATCAGGAACATGACGTTGCGCTCGACCTGCAGCGCGTTGAAGAAGGTGGCGTTGGTGCGCCGCCAGTCGCGCAGCCGGATGCCCTGGGGCAGGGGCGTGGTGGCCAGTGTCTCCGTCACCTGGCCCACCCGGTCGGGGTCGGTGACCGTCACGTCCAGATAGCTCACCTGCTCGGGCATCTGGAAATAGACCTGGGCGGCCTCCAGCGGCACGAAGACGAACCCGAGGTCGAATTCGTACATGCCGACCTCGTAAATGGCGGCAATGCGGTAGGTCTTGATGCGCGGCACGGAGCCGAACGCGGTCACCTTGCCCTTGGGCGAGATCAGCGTCAGCCCGTCGCCCAGGCCGAGGCCCAGCCGCTCGGCCAGGCGCGCGCCGACCATGATGGTGTCGCGGCCCGTCAGGTCGTTCAGCGATCCGGACACCAGGCTGTCACCCAGCATGGGGCGCTCGGCCAGGCGCTCGGCCGGCACGCCGCGCACCATGGCGCCCCGGCTCTCGCCGCCGGCGGTGACCATCACCTGCCCCTCGACGGTGGGCAGGACCGAGACGACGTTGTCGAGGCCCCGAACCTGATCGGCGACGGGCTCGTAGTCGCTCATGGCGTCGGTGGCGCCGTAGACCGACAGGTGCCCGTTGAAGCCGAGGATGCGGCCCATCAGGTCCTGCCGGAAGCCGTTCATCACCGCCATGACGATGATCAGGGTGGCCACGCCGAGCGCGATGCCGGCCAGCGAGAAGCCAGCGATGACCGACACGAAGCCCTCCTTGCGGCGGGCGCGCAGGTAGCGCAGGGCCATCATGCGTTCGAAGGCGTTGAACATGGGCGGCGGGTCTCCCGAAGGCTCAGCATCATCCCGAGGCCCGGCCGGGCCGAGGGATCTCCCTCGGCGGCACACCGCATCGGGAGATCCTTCGCGCCCATCCGGGCGCTCAGGATGAAGACTTTGGGCGGATGCGGCCGGAGCCACACCCACCCTAGACGGACATCAGAAGATGGCGGAAATCAGCCGGACAGCCGCGCCAGGGCGCTTTCGGCCGAAATCTCCTCGCGTTCGCCCGTCGCCCGGTTCTTCATCTCGACCACGCCCTTGGCGAGACCCTTCGGCCCCACGATCACCTGCCACGGCAGGCCGATCAGGTCCATGTCGGCGAACTTGGCCCCGGCCCGCTCGTCGCGGTCGTCGTACAGCACCCGGTCCGGCCCGAGCGCGTCGTACAGGCTGGCGCAGGCGGCGTCCGTGCCTTCGTCGCCGACCTTCAGGTTGATCAGACCGACGTGGAACGGCGCCACGGCCTCGGGCCAGATGATGCCGGCGTCGTCGTGGCTGGCCTCGATGATGGCGCCCACCAGCCGCGAGACGCCGACGCCGTAGCTGCCCATGGCCACGGTGACGGGGTCACCGTCCGGGCCGGTGACGGTGGCCCCCATGGGCGCCGAGTACTTGGTGCCGAAGTGGAAGATGTGGCCCACTTCGATGCCGCGCGCGGTGACCAGATCGTCGCCCAGGCTGGCGGCCTTGGTGACGTCGTGCATCTCGTCGGCGGCGGCGTACAGGCCGGTCCACTCGTCCACGAGGGGCTGAAGGTCGGCGTCGTAGTCGACGCCCTCCGGGGTCGGTTTCTCCAGCAGGGCGCGGTGGCAGTGCACCTCGCTCTCGCCGGTGTCGGCCAGCACGATGAACTCGTGGCTCAGGTCGCCGCCGATGGGGCCGGTTTCGGCGCGCAACGGGATCGCCTTCAAGCCCATGCGGGCGAATGTGCGCAGGTAGGCGACGAACATCTGATTGTAGGAATGCCGGGCGGTCGCCGTATCCAGATCAAAGGAATAGGCGTCCTTCATCAGGAACTCGCGCCCGCGCATGACGCCAAAGCGGGGCCGCACCTCGTCGCGGAACTTCCACTGGATGTGGTACAGGATCTTGGGCAAGTCCTTGTAGCTGCGAATGCTGGTGCGGAAAACGTCGGTGATGACTTCCTCGGCCGTGGGGCCGTACAGCATGTCGCGCTCGTGACGGTCGGTGATGCGCAGCATCTCCTTGCCGTAGTCGTCGTAGCGCCCACTTTCCCGCCACAGCTCGGCCGACTGGATGGTCGGCATCAGCATTTCCTGGGCGCCGGCGCGGTTCTGCTCCTCGCGCACGATCTGTTCGATCTTCTTGAGCACGGCGAAGCCCAGCGGCAGCCACGTGTAGATACCGGCGGCGTGCTGGCGGACCATGGCGGCGCGCAGCATCAGGCGGTGGGAGACGATCTGCGCCTCGGCGGGCGTTTCCTTGAGCGTGGGCAGGAAGTAGCGCGACAGCCGCATGGGGGAATCCTCGGGCCGGATGGGGTTAAATCGAGCGGCACTTTAGGCCAACGGTCCCGACCGAGGCAACGGCGGTGGCGGGCAATCGGGTGAAGGAACGCGTCACCTTCTTTCATTCGGGTAGGGCGGATTCGACCCGCGAAGCGGGGCAATCCGCCATGTGGCGCCGATGCGGCGGGTTGCGCCTTCGGCGCGAACCCGCCCTACCCAATCCCGCATTTCGACAAAGGTGCCTTCACCCGATTGCCCTGGGCGGCGGTGGCGGGCGCGCGTCGTGTCCCGTGCTCCGGCCAGGTGAAAGGCGTACATTAGAAAAACACGAGGCAAAGATCCTGTTTGGTTGTAGTCATGTCTTTCGAACTTACGTAAAAAGGAATATGGCGAATGGCTTCGCCCCCTATTCACATTTGATCATTGCAAAGTCGATTGCGCTTTCCGTATAAAAATTGCGTGGTTTCCATCCATAGGAGGGGATTGTGTCCATCAAGGCATTCATTCGCGGCGCGTTGGTTGTCCTGCTATGTCAAACGGTTGCCGTTGGCGGGGCTCTGGCCGCCGATCGCGCGACAAAGGAAGAAGCCAAGGCCATGGCGGAAGACGCCGCCGCTTACTATGAAGAACATGGAGAGGCGGCCTTCGATGTTTTTACAAATGGTGACATGTTCAAGGACAGGGACCTCTATGTGTTCATGATGGACCTTAAGGGCACCATGGTGGCGCACGGACAGAACCCGTCCCTGATCGGCCGTGACACGATCGGGTTGCGCGATCCGTCCGGCAAGGCGTTCATTCAGGAGTTCGTCGCGGTCGAGGATAAGGCGTGGGTCTCGTATCAGTGGCAGAATCCGACGACTGGTGGCGTCGACGACAAGGTCAGCTACATCATCAACGTGGGCGACTATGTCCTGGGTGTCGGGGCTTACGAGTAAGGCCAAGAGACGGCAAGGGGCGCCAACCGGCCGCCCTCTTGCCTGAGTGTCTGTCCGGAAAGCCCTTATGGGTACCACGGACGGTGCTCGTTCTGGGGACCGGCACCCCACATATTGTGGCCTTCGAGACTTTCCGGACGGGCTCTGAGGGTCGTGAAGAAAAACGATAAAAATAACACATTGAATGATCCCATGACTGCGCCGGGCTAGCAGTTTGGTCGATTGTTTGGAAGGAAACCAAGAAACGCATCCGAGGGTTTCTTGTTTCTTTTCGGCCTTGTGTCCGCCGATTTCGATCATGTCAATCAAAGGAGGGGAATATGTCCATCAGAGCGTTGATTCGGGGCATGGTGATCGTGCTGCTTTGTCAGACGGCTGTGGCTGGTGCCGCGCTATCCCAGGAGCGGTCCTCGCGCGAGGAAGCCAAGGCCATGGCGGAAAAGGCTGCGGCGTATTTCCATGAACACGGAGCCGAGGCCGCCTTTGAAGCCTACAACAACAGCGACGAGTTCAAGGATGGCGACCTGTACGTCGTCGTGGAAGACCTTGAGGGCAACATGATGGCCCATGGGACAAGCCCGGCCCTTGTCGGCCGCAACGTTCTCGATTTGCGCGATCCGACAGGAAAGCTGTTCAACCACGAATTCGTTGCGGTCGAGGATCGGGACTGGATAACGTACCAGTGGAAAAACCCGGTTACCAATGCTGTCGAAGACAAGGCGACGTACATCATCAATGTTGGTGACTACGTGATTGGAGTCGGCGTTTACGAATGACCAACGCGAGATGAAGGTGCCGTCGAAGTCCCCTTGCATCCTTGAGTTGGTCTGAGCCCGTTAACAATAACATCCTTCGTCCCCGTACTGTGCCACACCTGCAAGCGGTGGTGCGTTGTACGGGGGATTCGGAGGAAATCGACCAACTTGAACAGTGGAGGGGATCATGTCGGTGAAGTCTTTCATTCGCGGGGCGGTGGTTGTGTTGCTGTGTCAGGTGGTTTCTTTCGGGAGCGCTTTGGCCGAGGAGCGTGCAACAAAAGAGGAAGCCAAGGCCATGGCGGAAGAGGCCGCCGCCTACTTCAGGGAACACGGCGCTGAGGCGGCCTTCGAGGCCTTCAACACCAGCGACGCGTTCAAGGACAGGGACCTCTACGTCTTCGCGCAGGCCCTGGACGGCGTCACGGTCGCGCACGGCGGGAACCAAGCTCTCTTTGGCCGCAACGTGATCAGCCTTCGCGACCCATCGGGCAAGGCGTTCATCCAAGAGTTCGTTGCGGTCGAAGACGAAGCATGGGTTTCGTACCAGTGGCAGAATCCGGCGACGGGTGGCGTCGAAGACAAGGTCAGTTACGTCATCAACGTGGGCGACTACGTCCTGGGTGTCGGAGCTTACGAGTAAAAATGGAAGGTCGGAAGGGGCGTCGCTTACGCCCCTTTCTGCTTTCACCAAAACTGGATAGCAACAGGGACACCGGATATGTCAAGACTTTCTGATATTCCAGTCATTTACAAGTTTTTCATTTCCCCGATTGTAGCAATCGTCCTGTTGTTGGTTTTGGGTGCCATTCTGTTTGGGGCGTACACCTCGGTCCAGGACTCGCGCGCGCGGGCCGACCAGATTTCCGAGTCCGTCGACCACCTGCAGGTTCTGATGCTGGGCATGGCCGGCGGCCACGCCGACATGATGCGCACGGTCAGTTGGCGGCAATCGAATGTGGCGGCCGAACAGGTTGAGGCTGCCATGCAGGCGTCATTGGCCAACATCACCGCCGCCCAGGCCGCTCGGGAATCGCTCGGGTCGTTCGAAGACGCCGAGCTTGAGGCGTTGAGGGCCGAGATGGTCGCTCTGATCGACGCCTATGAAAAAAGCGCGGCCGGTACAATGGACGCCGCCATCACGGACCCGTTCATCGGCAGCATGATGATGACGGACACCTACTACGTTTATACGGACTTCGTGGCCGCGTGGCAGGCGTTGATGGACGCGGTGCGCGCCGCGGCGGTGGACACGAACCAGGCGGCAGAGCAGGCTTTGGCCACGTCCGTCACCGTGTTCCAGATCGCGGCGGCTTTGACGGTCGTCCTGTTGATCGCCGTGACGCTGATGATCGGCCGGGAGGTCGCCCGCTCGACCAACGCCCTGACCGAACGGATGAAGCGCCTGGCAGAGGGAGACAAGGCGGCGCCCATCGACGGGACCGGCCGTAAGGATGAGATTGGGGCGATGGCCCGCGCGCTTGTTGTGTTCCGCGACGGGATGCTCAAGGCCGATGAGTTGGCGGCGCAGAAAGAACGCGAAAACGAAGCGCGCGAACAGCGCGCCACGCGCTTGCAAACCCTGACCGAAGAGTTTGACAGCAGGGCCACGAAGATGCTGGACGAGGTGGCCGGGCAGGCCGCGCATCTGAAGCAGACCGCCAATGCGCTGCTGGAAACGGCGGAGCGCGCGCAACAGCAGGCCCTCGCCTCGGCGTCGGCCTCTGAACAGTCGTCGGCCAGCGTCGAGGCCGTGGCCACCAGCGCCGAGGCTTTGGCACAGGCCATCCACGATATCGGCCGACAGGTCGAGTCGTCGACGGAACTCGCCGGGGCGATGGTGAAGAGCACCGAAGCGTCCTCGCGCGAGGTGTCGGCCCTGGCCGACGCGGCCCAGAAGATCGGCGAGGTGGTGCAGTTGATCACGGGCATCGCCGAACAGACCAACCTGCTGGCCCTGAACGCCACCATCGAGGCGGCGCGCGCCGGCGATGCTGGGCGCGGCTTCGCGATCGTGGCCTCGGAGGTCAAGAACCTCGCCGATCAGACCGCCCGCGCCACCGAGGACATCAGTGCCCAGGTCTCCGGGATCCAGGGCGCGACCGGCAAGACCGTGTCGGCGATCGAAACCATCCGAGACGGGATTCAGCGGGTCAGCACGATCACCGCGGAGATTTCCCAGGCTGTCCAGCAACAGGACTCGGCGACGCGGGAGATCTCGCAGAACGTTCAGTATGCGTCCACCAGCACGAATGAAATGAGCGCCCTTGTCTCCACCATGAAGGATGCCGCGACCTTGACCGGTGAGTCGTCCACCGACCTGCTATCGGCGGCGGAATCGCTGGCCGACGACGCCGATCAGTTGAAGACGTTTGTGCATGATTTCATCAGGGACGTCCGCGTCGCGTGACGGCGCGGGCGGGCCGCGCGGCTCGGTCCAAGGCCTGTTGCCGTGGGGCTCAGGGCGACGGCTTCGGTCCCGGCAGACGCGGCCCGTCATAGCCGGGCGGATAGATCACCGCGCCCGGACCCACGCGTCCGGACAGGCCCAGCCGGCAGGCGCGCAGCAACGCGTCCTCCTGGCTGGTGGTCACGGGCCTGCCGTTGATGGTGAAGGTGCCCCGGTTGATGTCGTAGCCGACGGTGCCCAGCACCATGCCCGGGCTTTCGATCCCCTTTGGGGGCGCGATGCCGGTGCGCTCGAACGGGTCCAGGACCACGTGAAAGGTGACCGTGTCCGGCACCAGCGACTCGAACGCTGAATAATCATGCAGGTCGGCCGGGGCCACGGGGCGCCCGCGCACGTCGACGCCCGGGCGATAGGTCACGTCCGGGTCGGGGATGTGGCGCACCAGCCGGCGGCAGGTCTCGGCATCGATGGTCACCGCCGGCGCGGACCCCTCATCCGCTCCGTGCGCCGGCAGGGCGGGCGTGAGTGCCAGGGTCAGGGAAGCCAGAACCACAAGACCCCGTGCACGGGAGGACCGCCTCCAGACCTTTCGTTCCATCGCCATCCGACCTCCCGCCGCTTTCCAAGGTCTGGCACAGTGTGCCTGGGATCTCCTGACAACCCGTGAACACCCGTTCTGCAAGGGTACTGGCCGAATGGGGGGCGAACCGGGTGGATAGCGCTCACAATTCAGGCAGGGCCTGGCGTTTCGGAGTCCTTTCGCCCAGTATTTGGGCACGATTTGTTCAACATTTGGCGTGACTCAAAGCCCTGATTTCAGTAGAGTTCCCCTCGTTGCAAATGGGTTAAAAAAGCCACGCTGCATACACGCCCAGGTTTAGGGAGACCGCCCAACAGAAGGTCGGGCCAGGGCAAGCAAAACAAAGAACAAGAACAACGACGAACCATAAACTGGTTGAAGCCCGCGGATCGAAACGGATCCCGTTTCGGTTCCAGAGCCAAGCGCCACGCGGGCGGCGACACGAAACCGGGACCCATGCTTGGGTCACCGTAACAAGAAGGGGCAGCCTGGATGAGGCTTGCCCCTTTGTCATTGGTGCTTGTGACTTTTTGCTTGTTTTGTCATTGCGCGGTTGTCGCACGGTCCTGGCGCGGACGCATGATACCGGCCGACCTGCTCGCATCGCGGTTCGCGTCAGGGGCCCGGCGCGCGCGACAGTGTCACCGTGAACGTGCTGCCCTCGTTGACGCGGCTGAACACGCTGATGCGGCCCCCCATCATCATCACCAGCCGTTTCGTGATTCGCAGGCCGAGGCCACTGCCCTCAATGCCGTCGCTGTTGGCCGCGACTCGGTGGAAGGGGCGAAACAGCTTTGGAATCTCGGGCTCCGGAATCCCCTTGCCGGTGTCCTCGCAGACGATGCTGACCGTCTTGTCGTCCGGTGTCGCGGCGAGATGCACGCGACCCTCGGGCCGGTTGTACTTGACCGCGTTGGAGACGAGGTTGATGAGCACCTGCCGCAGCTGCAGCGGATCACCCCAGACACACACGGAGTCCGGCGGCTTGTCCAGCGTCAGCGTCAAGCCCTGCTTGGCGGCCAGCGGCGCCATCAGGCGCTTGGTCACCGACAGGGCCGGCGCCACCGGCACCGCCTGCATCGTGGGGCCGTCGGACGCGCGCTCGCGGGTCTGCGTTGCCAGGGTCTCGCGCACCAGCAGGCCGAGATAGTCGGCGGATTCAAGGAGAGTGTTCATATAGCTGCGTTGCCGGTCGGACAGGGCCGCCTCGGCTCCGGTCGCCTTCAGCAGTTCGCCGAACCCGGCCACGGCGTTCACCGGTGTCCGCAGTTCGTGCGCCATGGCGGCAAGGTACTCGTCCTTCATGGCCGCCATGCGCACGGCCTGCTGGCGTGCGTTGTCCGCCTCCAGGTCCCGCAGGCGGCTTTCCATCAGATCCATGGCCGTGCCGGCGAGATCGGTCAGCACGGCGCGCAGCCCGGCATCCAGGGGTGGACGCGGGGCGGTGTCGATGGCGCACACCGTGCCGAGGCGCTGGCCGTTCCGGTCCACCAGCGGCTTGCCGATGTAGTACCGGATGAACGGGGGGCCGAGAACCAGGGGATTGCGGGCAAAGCGCGCGTCCTTGAGCGTATCGCGGACCTCCAGGATCTCGTCGCTGAGGATGGTGTGGGCGCAAAAGGCCACGTCCCGCGAGGTCTCGGTGATGTCGATGCCGCACTTGGCGGTGAAGACCTGGCGATCGGCGTCCACCAGGGTCACCAGCGCGATGGGGACTCGCAGGACGTGGGTGGCCACCCGGGCGATGCGGTCGAACCGGGGATCGGGGTCGCTGTCCAGCAGTCCCTGGCGGTGCACCGCCCGCAGGCGTTCGTCTTCGTTCGGGGGCAGGGGCGCGCGTCCCGTGTCCACGCAATCAAGTGTCATCGAGCGAGGGTCCTCTGAGTTCGGCCGGAGGCCACCCCGCCAAACCGGGGTGCCAGTCACGGACGCTTAAGGGTTTTGTGTCGTCATGGTTTGGTGCATTGGCCTGTCGCAGCAGGCCAGTGGGTGCCAAGGTCGGTCGCCCTGCGGGCTCGGGGCGCGGCTTGTGGGCGCTCCTCCGGATCTGTACGCTGGCGCGGGGCGTTTGGGTCAGAGTCGGCGTGACGGCGATCAAGGATTGTATCGGCCATGTCAGCTTGCCTTGGTGTTTCCGGCGCCCGCCGCCGTTGTGTTCGGTCCCTGGTCGGGCTGCTCGCCGCCGTGCTCTGGGCGACCGCCGCGTCCGATCCCGCCGTGGCGGGGCTGTTCGGCAGCCGCGAGGTGGAGCGACCCGGCGCCCAGACGACCTTCGGCAAGTGGAATGACGTCCTGCAGCGCTACGAAAAGGAACAGCGCGCCGTGCCCCCTCCGTGTCGCACACGCGAGTACGACGCCTGCCTGTATCCGGAGTGGACGGCATTCATCGAGACTGTACGCAAGCTTGATCGGCTGGGGCAGTTGAAGGCGGTGGCGCGGTATTTCGACCGGCTTCAATACATTGAAGATCAGCAGAACTGGGGCTTGTCCGATTATTGGGCCACGCCCGGTCAGTTCATGAGCCGTAATGGTGATTGTGAGGACTTCGCCATCTCAAAATACGAGACGCTTGTATTGCTGGGATGGTCGCCCGGCGACCTGCGGATCGTCTATGTTCAGGACATGAACCTTCAGGTCGGGCACATGATACTCGCCGCCACTCTGGACGGGACGACCTACATTCTCGACAACCAGGCGCGCAACCAGTTGATCCGGCACGACCGCATCCGCCACTACCGACCCGTCTACTCCATTTCGGAAGACCGCTGGTGGCGCCACGTTCCGGGCGGGTGACGGCCGTGCACGGGCCGACCGTCACAGACCAAGGGCGCGCCGGCCCTGGGCGAGGGTGTCCCGACGCGGACCGGAACTGTCGATCCGTGTCCAGGTCATCGGGCCGAGGTCGTACCCGCGCTGCCGGTCCAGCACGTCCACCGTCGCGTCCGAGGCATTGTGCTGGCGCGAGGCGATGCGGCGCGCGGCGACCTCCGGGTCGGCCTCCAGCCACAGCGCGTCAAAGGGCACCCCGGCCGCTCTGGCGACGTCCTCGATCGCGGCCCGTTCCTCCGGCTGTGCGAACACGGCGTCGGCAATGACGGCATGTCCGTGGGCGAGCGCGGCGGCGCACTCCTGCCCCAAAGCGTGGTAGGTCTTGCGGCTCATCTCGGGCGTGTATCCCTCGCCGCCCAGCCGCTCGTAGGGGGCGCATCCCATCAGCCGCTTGCGCAGCACGTCGCTGCGGCTGACCAGCGCGCCGGGGCAGGCGCCCACCAGCGGCGCGATTTCGCGGGCCATGCGGGACTTGCCGCTGCCCGACAGGCCGCCGACGGCGATCAGCCGCGGGGCCGGCGGCGCCAGGTAGCCGATCGCCCGGTCCATGTAGGACAGGGCGCGCCGGCGCAGTTCCTGCCCGTGCGCCGGGTCGTCGCTGTCCAGGGCCATGGTGGCGCTGATATGGGCGCGGATGCTGGCGCGCATGGCCAGGAACACGGGCAACAGGGCCAGGCCCTCGATGTCGGGCTCGTGCTCCATCACGTGGTTCATGACGATCGACGCCAGCCGGCGGAACCCGCGCTGATCCAGGTCCATCAGCAGGAACGCCAGATCGTACAAGGTGTCGATCACGGCGAACGTATCGCTGAACTCGATGGCGTCGAACAGCGTCGGCGTGTCGTTCCACAGGCAGATGTTGCGCAGGTGAAGATCGCCGTGGCAGCGCCGCACCCGGCCCTCGCGGCCGCGCCGGTCGAGCACGGGCGCCGCCGCGTTGAGGGCGGCGACGATGCGGGCCGTGAGGGTCTCGACGACGGGCTCCGACAGGATGTCGGGGACCGAGGTCATCATGCTGGCGCGGTTGCCCCGGGCGATGGCGATCATGCGGGCGGCGTTGTCGTCGCGGGGCACCACCTCCGCGCCGGCGTGGTAATCGACGATCACCCGCGCCAGCGCCGTGGCCCGCTCGCGGGTCAATTCCCCCCGGCCAAGCAGGCGACTGAACAGGTTCTGTTCGTCGAACCGCCGCATGGCGACCAGCCAGTCGATGGGCGGACCGTCGCCGTTCAGGGCGAGGCTGCCGTCGCTCTCGCGTGTGACCGCCATGACGCCCAGGTACAAATCGGGCGCGCCGCGCCGGTTCAGGGCGACCTCGGCCTCGCAGGCCTCGCGCCGCGCCTCGGCGGATGTGAAATCGACGAAGGGAAGATGCACCGCGCGTTTCAGCTTCAGAACCCGATCCCCGGCCATGAAGACGGCGGAGATGTGGGTATGCACCTGATCAACCCGGTCGTGCCCCGGCCCGAAGGACTCGGGACGGGCCAGGAAGGCGAAGACATCACGCTGTTGGTCGGGGATCATGGGGTCCGGCCCGGTGCTGGGGACCCCAGGATAGCACCGCTGTCCCTGGCCGGTCCAATGCCAGCGCGCGCCGACCTCGGAGGGCGCGCCGTCCGGCTACCGCGCCCGCGAGGGCCACGGCCCGCGCACGCCCGGCAGGCCAAGACCGTTCAGCCACCCGGCGAGGCCGTCGCTCCGCGCATCCGGCCGCGCGGCCTTGGCCCGGGCGGGCTCGGTCCGTGTCAGGAGCGCCCGGTCCGGTGCGCTGTCCAGGGCGTCCCGCGAACGGGGTGAGTCGGCGCCGGCCCCATGGGGCGGGGGCGGTGCTGCGACCACGGGGCGGTAGAAGGCCGGATCATTGAGCGTCGTTTCGGAAATGGTGCGCACATCGGTTCGGGTCTGCTCGTCCGTCAGCACGAAATGCCGCGGCACGCCCGGCGTCACGATGACCCGGGTGACGACCCAGATGGCCGACTTGGCCGACTCCGTCTTGGTGAAACGGTCTCCCGGCTTGATGGCTGTGTCGGTCAAGAGGCACCCCATAACAGCTGATCTCAACACAGGGCCAACGCGTGCCTTGAAGATCAACGCGGAGCCCCAGTGTCCGGTTCACTTGTAGCCTTTGATTATCGTTCTAACCTTATGAAGGTAATGTTAACATTGCGGCCGAATGGACGACAAGGGACCGAATTGCCCGAAAGTCTCTGGTGTTCAGGCCGCCGCCGCCGCCTCGATGGCCTCGACGATGTCGTCGACGACCCCCTGCACCAAGGATTCTGTTCTGCCCTCGGCCATCACGCGGATCAAGGGCTCGGTTCCCGACTTGCGGATCAGGATGCGTCCGGTCCCGTTGAAGCGTGCCTCGCCGGCCGAGATGGCGGTCCGCACCGACGCCCGTTCAAGAATCGCATTGGGGTCCCGGCCGCCGTCGATTCTCACGTTGCGCAACACCTGAGGCAAGGGGTCGAACACATGCAGGACCTCGCTGGCCGGCCGGCCGCTCTGGATCAGGGCCGCCAGCACCTGCAGCGCGGCCGCCAAGCCGTCGCCTGTGGTTCCGCCGGTGCTGCTCAGGTCCGCCATGACGATGTGCCCGGATTGCTCGCCGCCCAGGTTGAACCCGTCCGCCCGCATCCGTTCCACCACATAACGGTCGCCGACCGGCGTGCGGTCCAGGCCCAGCCCGATCCCGTTGAGGTAGTGTTCCAGCCCCAGGTTGGACATGACCGTGGCCACGACGCCGCCGCCGGTCAGGCGGCCCTGGTGAAGCCAGGTGTTGGCGATCAGCCCGAGAAGCTGGTCGCCGTCCACCAGCATTCCGTTCTCATTGGCCAGGACCACCCGGTCGGCATCGCCGTCCAGGGCGATGCCCAGGTCGGCCCCATGCGCCACCACGGCGCCGCACATGGCGTCCGTGGCGAGCGAACCGCGTTCGCGGTTGATGTTGAAGCCGTCCGGTTCGACTCCAAGGGGGATGATCTCGGCCCCCAGCTCCCACAGCACCTGCGGGGCGACCTTGTAGGCGGCGCCGTGGGCGCAGTCGATCACGATGCGCAGGCCGTCGAGCCGAAGGCCGCGCGGAAAGGTGCCCTTGACGGCCTCGATGTAGCGCCCGCCCGCGTCGTCCAGGCGCCGCGCCCGGCCCAGATCGGCCGGGCCGACGCGGTGCTCGTCCAGGCCGTTGTCGAGCAGCGATTCGATCTCCGCCTCCGCTGCGTCTGACAGCTTGAAGCCATCCGGGCCGAACAGCTTGATGCCGTTGTCCTGGTAGGGATTGTGCGAGGCCGAGATGACGACGCCGAGGTCGGCCCGCAAGGATCGGGTCAGCATGGCCACCGCCGGCGTCGGCAATGGACCCAGCAGGACGACATCCATCCCCACGGCGATGAACCCAGCCGCCAGGGCCGGCTCCAGAAGATAGCCCGACAGGCGCGTGTCCTTGCCGATGACGACGGTGTGGCGGTGGTCGCCACGCGTGAAATGGGCGCCCGTCGCCATACCCAGTTGCAGCGCCATGTCCGCCGTCATGGGGGGCGCGTTCGCGGTGCCGCGCACGCCATCCGTGCCGAAGAGCCTGCGTGTCATGGGGGCTGCACTCCTGGTTGCTCGGCAACCCCGTTGCGCAGGGCGCCTCAGGAAGGCGGTCATAGCGACGCGCGATCACACCATCAAGAGGAATGTCCAAACCCGGGCCGCTGTGCTAAGACGCGCTCGCGCTGGTCGCCGGCCGTCCGGCGGCGCCGCAATTCGTCCCGCTCCGCTCGATCAGAAGCTTATCATGCCCAAACGTACCGATCTTCAAAGCATCCTGGTGATTGGCGCCGGCCCTATCGTCATCGGCCAGGCCGTCGAGTTCGACTATTCCGGCGCGCAGGCCTGCAAGGCTCTCCGTTCCGAGGGATACCGGGTCATCCTGGTAAACTCCAATCCGGCCACCATCATGACCGATCCGGAGGCCGCCGACGCCACCTATATCGAACCCATTACCGCCGACATCGTCGAACGCATCATCGCCAAGGAACGGCCCGACGCGCTGTTGCCGACCATGGGCGGGCAGACCGGGCTGAACACGGCCATCGCGCTGGCGGACAATGGCGTGCTGGAGCGCTACGGCGTGGAGATGATCGGCGCCCGCCGCGAGGTAATCGCCAAGGCCGAGGACCGGCTGCAGTTCCGCGAGGCGATGGACGCCATCGGCCTCGACAGCCCGCGCAGCCAGTTGGTGCACGACATCCACGAAGCGGCCCGCGCCGTCGACGAGATCGGCCTGCCGGTGATCATCCGGCCGTCCTTCACCCTGGGCGGGCACGGTGGCGGTATTGCCTACAACCGCGAGGAATACGACCGCATCGTCGCCGCCGGCCTGGCGGCCTCTCCGGTGAAGTCGGTCCTGGTCGAGGAGTCGGTGCTCGGCTGGAAGGAATTCGAGATGGAGGTCGTGCGCGACCGCGCTGACAACTGCATCATCGTCTGTTCCATCGAGAACGTGGACCCGATGGGGGTTCACACCGGGGACTCGATCACCGTCGCGCCGGCGCTGACGCTGACCGACAAGGAATACCAGATCATGCGCGACGCCTCGATCGCCTGCCTGCGGGAGATCGGGGTCGAGACCGGCGGCTCCAACGTCCAGTTCGCGGTCGACCCGCGCACCGGCCGCCTGGTGGTGATCGAGATGAACCCGCGCGTCTCGCGCTCGTCGGCGCTGGCGTCCAAGGCCACCGGGTTCCCCATCGCCAAGGTGGCCGCCAAGCTGGCGGTCGGCTACACGCTGGACGAACTGAGCAACGATATCACCGGCGTCACCCCGGCGTCGTTCGAGCCGACCATCGACTACGTCGTCACCAAGCTGCCGCGCTTCACCTTCGAGAAGTTCCCCGATACCGACCCGCTGCTGACATCGTCGATGAAGTCGGTGGGCGAGGCGATGGCCATCGGCCGCACCTTCGCCGAGAGCCTGCAGAAGGGTCTGCGGTCGCTGGATATCGGACTGAGCGGGCTGGATGAGGTGGTAATCCCCGGCGCTGAGGGCTCGGAGGGCCAGGACGCCATCCGAGCCGCCCTGGCCGAAGCGCGACCCGACCGAATCCTGACCATCGCCCAGGCCTTCCGCCATGGCCTGTCCGTCAAGGAGGTCCAGGCCGCGTGCAGTTACGACCCGTGGTTCCTGGACCGCATCAAGGAAATCGTCGACGCCGAGGACGCCTTGCGGCGCGATGGCCTGCCGGGCAGCGCCACGGCCATGATGCGCGTCAAGAAGATGGGCTTTTCAGACGAGCGGCTGAGCGCGTTGACGGGCAAGACACTGACCGAGGTCAGGTTCCGCCGCCAGGTTCTGAACGTGCATCCGGTCTACAAGCGCATTGACACCTGCGCGGCCGAGTTCCCCTCGCAAACGCCCTATATGTATTCGTGCTACGAGGGCAATGGCATCGAGCCGGCGGAATGCGAGGCGGATCCGACCGACAAGACCAAGGTGATTATCCTGGGGGGTGGTCCGAACCGCATCGGCCAGGGCATCGAGTTCGACTATTGCTGCGTCCATGCCGCCTACGCCCTGTCGGAGGCCGGCTTTGAGACCATCATGATCAACTGCAACCCGGAGACGGTCTCGACCGACTACGACACCTCGGATCGGCTGTACTTCGAGCCCTTGACCGCCGAGGATGTGATCGAGGCGGTGCGTCGGGAGCAGACGCGGGGCACGGTGCTCGGCGTCATCGTCCAGTTCGGCGGCCAGACGCCGCTGAAGCTGGCGCGGGCGTTGGAGGCGGCGCAGATCCCCATCCTGGGCACGTCGCCGGACTCCATCGACCTGGCCGAGGACCGCAAGCGGTTCCAGGCCATGCTGAACGACCTGGACCTGAAACAGCCGCGTAACGGCACCGCCACCTCGCTGGAGGAAGCCCGCGAGATCGCCGCGCGCATCGGCTATCCCGTGGTGATCCGGCCGTCCTATGTGCTGGGCGGCCGCGCCATGCAGATCTGCTGGTCCGAGGACGGGCTGGAAGGCTATATGCGCAATGCCGTGCTGGTCAGCGGCGACAGCCCGGTGCTGATCGACGCCTACCTCGACGGCGCCATCGAGGTGGACGTGGACGCGGTGTGCGACGGCGAGGACGTCTACATCGCCGGCATCATGCAGCACATCGAAGAGGCCGGCGTTCATTCCGGCGATTCGGCGTGCGCGCTGCCGCCGTTCTCGATCTCCGACGGGCTGATGGAGGCGATGAAGGTCCAGACCCGCGCCCTGGCCCGGCGCCTGGGCGTGGTCGGCCTGATGAACATCCAGTTCGCGCTGAAGGACGACACGGTCTATCTGCTGGAGGTCAACCCGCGCGCCAGCCGCACCGTGCCGTTCGTCGCCAAGGCGACGGGCGTTCCGGTGGCCAAGGTTGCCGCCCGCGTCATGGCGGGCGAGAAACTGGCGGCGTTCGGGCTGTCGGACCGTCCCCTCGACCATGTGGCGGTCAAGGAGGCGGTGTTCCCCTTCGCCCGCTTCCCCGGCGTCGACATCGTGCTGGGGCCGGAGATGAAATCCACCGGCGAGGTGATGGGCCTGGACAAGGACCTGGATCGCGCCTTCGCCAAGGCTCAGCTGGGGGCCGGATCGGCGCCGCCGACGGAGGGGACCGTGTTCCTCTCGGTGCGCCACGAGGACAAGATGGCCATCGTCGAGGAAGCCCGCGCCCTGGCCGACATGGGCTTCCGCATCCTCGCCACGCGCGGCACGGCGGACCACCTGGATTCACTGGGGATTCCGGTCGAGGTGATCAACAAGGTGCGCGAGGGCCGGCCGCACTGCGTGGATGCGATGATCTCCGGCCAGATCCACATGGTCATCAACACCACCGCCGGGGCGCAGTCGCTGAAGGACAGCTTTGACATTCGGCGCACGGCGTTGATGCGCACGATTCCCCATTACACGACGCTTCAGGGCGCGCGCGCGGCGGTCAAGGCGATCGCCGCGCTCAAGCGGGAAAAGCTTGATGTAAAGCCTTTGCAATCCTATTTTGGGGGTTGATCATCCCCGCAAGCCATCCTTTTGGTGGTTCGCCCCCCCGGGACGGAACACGAAAGGGTGCTTTTTGTGTTGCATGGACCCGATTCAGCCGCCGTGGCCGGCGTATCGGGCGTAGAGCCGAGGGTTCCCGCTGATGGAGAAAGTCCCGATGACCGCCGACGGGCTGAGGAGCCTGGAGGACGAGTTGAAGTCTCTGAAGAGCAAAGACCGGCCGGCCGTGATTCGCGCCATTTCCGAGGCGCGCGAACACGGCGATCTCTCCGAGAACGCCGAGTATCACGCCGCGCGCGAACGCCAGAGCTTCATCGAGGGCCGCATCAAGGAACTGGAGGACATCATCAGCCGCGCCGACGTCATCGACGTGTCGAAACTGTCGGGCGATACCGTGCGGTTCGGCGCCATCGTGACCCTGGCCGACGAGGACACCGACGAGGAACAGACCTACCAGATCGTCGGTGTGCACGAGGCCGACCTGAAGGCCGGGCGTATCTCCATCAGCTCGCCCATCGCCCGGGCGCTGATCGGCAAGTCCGTCGGCGACACCGTCGAGGTCAAGGCCCCCGGCGGCAGCAAGTTCTACGAGGTCGTCAAGATCGCGTTTGGGTGACGGGGGCACGGGCGGTCTTTGACAAAGGTCGCCGCTGCGCCCTGTCGGATTATGGCTTTGTCCAAAGTGCCATGCGGGCCGGTGATGCACACCGGCCCGTTTGGTTCTGCGGAAGTCTCAATACGCGGTCATCCCGCTGATGGAGAGGCGACCGAGTTTTCTTTCTCGCCCGTACGCGGCCCGAAAAATGGAAAATAGAAAACCGTTGGCCTAGGTTTTCGTCGAGCACAAACGTTAACAGGGCATGTCTACGTCAGGCAGTGGGCAATTGTGCTCGCGTGCGATGTCCCGCAAGGCGCCCAATTTGTTTCCGACGTCAACGAACTCTCCGATGATCAGGTTGCATTTATCCCCAGTAAAGAGCATGGCACAGATTACGTATTGTGCCAGTAACGTCCCCATCATCTCTCCCGGCTCGGAGTTCGAATTCCCCGCACCTTTCAGGGATTCGCAAACCCAGCCAACGGCATAGGGGTACTCCAAACGAAGCTCGAATAACCGGCCGTTGAGCGAATCCGCGTGCGCTGCAACGGAATCGCAACGGGTTTTCGCGTGCGCGGCATTCGGGGTCCCTTCTACTGACAGGATCGACAAGAGACCCGCGAGAACAGATGCCGTCAACGCTGTGCGCACGCTTTTGTAGGTCCACTTCATGCCCCAGCCTCCATGATTGGATCGTGCGAGACGATAAGGCACGTGTTCGCCGCACCCTGTCAACGGGCAAAAGATAATTTTGTGTGTCCAGGTAGTGTTTCGGCGTCTAGCCACGCCATCACGGTCGCCTTCCGGCGTTCCGTGCCTCCACCTGGGAATGAGCGCCTGAGGGTGGGCGAGGCGCTGCTTGATTTCCAAGGCGTCGATCCCACAAAGATGCATTTGGGCCGGCAGTATCGGGCCATACGCGGCATCCAAACGCGTGGACCTTCGCCTTGCGGCTCGTCCCGCAGACGGCTAACGTTCAACCGCTTCGTCCCCGGCCGATCCCGGATCGGCTGCCTAACAGCGCGCCTATCTAGAGTTCTGCTGCGCTGTTTCCCATCCTCTAGACGGGAAAACCCAACGCCATGTCGATCCTTGCTTCGCGTCTGTCCGCCATCAAGCCGTCGCCCACCATCGCCGTGACCACCAAGGCCAACGAGCTCAAGGCCGCCGGCCAGGACGTCATCGGCCTGGGCGCCGGCGAGCCCGACTTCGACACGCCGGACAACATCAAGGCCGCCGCCAAGGCCGCCATGGACCGGGGCGAGACCAAGTACACGCCGGTTGCCGGCATCATGCCGCTGCGCAAGGCCATTGCTGATAAGTTCCAGAAGGACAACGGCCTGACCTACACGCCGGAGCAGATCACCGTGGGCTGCGGCGGCAAGCAGGTGCTCTACAACGCCATCATGGCCACCATCGAGCCGGGCGACGAGATCATCATCCCGGCGCCCTACTGGGTCAGCTATCCGGACATCACACTGCTGGCCGGCGGCACGCCGGTCATCGTCGCCTGCCCGGAGGAAACCGGCTTCAAGCTGCGCGCCGAGGACCTGGAGGCGGCGATCACGCCCAAGACCAAGTGGGTGATCCTGAACTCGCCCAACAACCCGACCGGCGCCGCCTATACGTCCGACGAACTGAAGGCTCTGACCGACGTGTTGATGCGCCATCCCCACGTCTGGGTGATGAGCGACGACATGTACGAGCACATGGTCTACGACGATTTCGTCTTCGCCACCCCGGCCCAGGTCGAGCCCGGTCTGTACGACCGCACGCTGACGTGCAACGGCGTCTCCAAGGCCTACAGCATGACCGGCTGGCGCGTCGGCTACGCGGGTGGTCCGGTCGAGCTGATCAAGGCCATCAACAAGATCCAGTCGCAGAGCAGCACGCACACCAGTTCCATCAGCCAGGCGGCGGCGCTGGAAGCCCTGACCGGCCCGCAGGGCTGCATCCCGGAGCGCAACGCGGTGTTCAAGCAGCGCCGCGACCTGGTGGTCGGCCTGCTGAACGAGTGCCCGGGGATTTCCTGCCGCACGCCGGAGGGCGCGTTCTACGTCTATCCGTCCTGCGCGGGCGTGATCGGCAAGACGGCGCCGGACGGCCGCAAGATCGAAAGCGACGGCGATTTCGTGACCGCCCTGCTGGAACTGCAGAACGTGGCGTGCGTGCAGGGCGAGGCGTTCGGCCTGTCGCCGTACTTCCGGATTTCCTATGCCACGTCCAACGAAAACCTGGAAAAGGCCTGCGCGCGCATCAAGGCGCTGTGCGAGAGTTTGAGCTAAGGAATCAAACGGTCGTCATTGCGAGGAGCGTAGCGACGAAGCAATCCAGGGCGGGTACTTGCGTTCTACGCACTAGATTGCTTCGCCCTCGTCTTGCGACGAGGGTTCGCAATGACGGATCACACATTGTCCGGTCGTGAATTTTCTTTGGTCGTCCGTGTTCTAACTTTGCGGACAAGCATTCACCTCGTCCCGGTCGAATCGGAAGTCCGGCGGCAGGCGGCCCCGGAAGGCGCGCAGGCGTTCCA
>JGI12109J20283_10629012_pt1 | contig 28970 bp, 20 predicted proteins | sample ElkSlonscriptome_12_FD_20283 | JGI IMG/M metagenome (IMG submission 20283)
CCACTAGGTACTGCCGACCATCATGCTCATAGGTCATGGGGCCTCCGGTCGTGCCGGCAGGCAGTTCAGTCTCCCACAGCACTGCACCCGTCTGTTTGTCGTAAGCTCTGAAATTGCGGCCCCACTGATTGGGCATGGTGCCGCCATGGTTGTTGCTGCCTTCGCCAATAAATAGCAGAGAACCAGTCACCAGGGCTACAGGCCTGCTGGCGATGCCTAGTGTTGGCAGGTCGAGATCGCTGAGCGCCGGATGATCGCCCAGTGAATCGCCATTGGCCACCTGCCAGACGTGTTCGCCCCGGTGCATATCGATGGCAGTGATACGGCCCCAGGGGGGCTTGGTGATGGGAATGCCGTCGATGTAGGGTGCCTCCCGGTTCGGACTCCAGTAGGCCATCTCGGCGTCGTCCTGGGTGGCTTCCTCGAGGCGATAAACTCTTGGAATGTCGTTGGCGAAGCCATAGTAATAGCCGGTTTCGGGGTCGAAAGCGCCGGTATTCCAGTTTGCCGATCCCCAGGATCCCGGCAAGGTCAAAGTACCCTGGTTGTCACCCGGGCCAGCGCCAGAGAGAGAGGGCGGCGTAAAGATCGGCCCGATGCGGAAATTTGCCACCGTCGCCCGAGCGATCTGACCGAGCTCAGGGAAGTCGATAATATCCTCGAGCGAGATGCCCTGGGAGGCGATGGGTGCGGGTCGGGTCGGAAAGGGCTGAGTTGGTGACAGTTGTTCCCCCGGCACATCAGACTGCGGCACAGGGCGCTCCTCGATGGGCCATACGGGTTCACCCGTGACCCGGTCGAAGGTATAGATCCACCCGGTCTTATTGGCCTGCATCACCGCCTTGACGGGACGGCCGTCCACTACAATATCGCCCAGCACCGGCGGCCCGACGTTGTCGTATTCCCAGACATCGTGATGGACCATCTGGAAGTGCCAGACCCGTTCACCGGTCTCGACATCGATTGCCACCAGGCTGTTGGAGTATAGATTGTCCCCCGGTCGGTGCCCCCCGTAGTAGGCCGCCGTTGGAGCAGTGAAAGGCACATAGACGTGTCCAAGCTCCGGGTCGGCGCTCAGGCAACACCAGGCGCCCAGATCTCCTGAATCTGCCGCGGAGTCATTGCCCCAGGTCTCATAACCGAATTCGCCGGCCCTGGGCACCGCATGAAAAGTCCAAAGGTGTTCCCCAGTGCGTACGTCATATCCGCGCACGTCTTCGGAAGCGACGCCGCGCCAGGTCGCGCCACTGTCGCCGGCGCCGTCTACGGTACCGGCGACCACGACAATATCGTTGACCACTATCGGGCCGCCCGAGTTGTAGCTGAAATTACTGGCGCCGGCTGGAATCAGGTTAACGCGGCCGCTGGCGCCGAAGCTCGCAATCGGTCTGCCGTTGTCGGGATCAAGCGCGTAGAGGAAGCCTTTTCGAATCGCCAGCAGGCGGGCATCGGTGCCGTCAGCCCAGAACTCGACTCCGCGCACGCTCTGCCCGCGTGCGGCCTCCAGAGTATTCTCATCAAGCTGTTGGACCCAGACGGTTTCTCCGCTCCCTGGATCGAAGGCTTCTACGAGCCCGACGCCATTGGCTGCATAAAGCAAACCATTGATATGGAGGGGGGTGGATCGCAGATTGCTGTTGATACGCAAGTTGGGGAATGCGCGCGTGATGGAGGCATCAACCGCTGGGCGCCGCCAGACGATCGTCAGGTCTGCCACGTTGGCTGCATTGATCTGTCGGAGCGGGGAGTAGCGCTGGAATGCGTGACTCCCGCCCCAGTAGGGCCAATCACCCTCGGCGCCTTTAGCAGCGCCGATAAGGCTGAGCAACAGGGCAAAAATAACGCTCAAGCTCAGGTTTCTTCTCATAGCTGCCTCGCTGCCTTAAATGAGTTAGGGATAGCTGTATAGACCAAAGCATCCTTAGCTATAAAGTCAACAGGATATTGCAGCGATTTACAAGCACTCGCCTAGACAGAATTAGGTGATCTCTATATATTTCCTGCTTAGATTATTACATCCGACCCGCGCCGGCTGAAGGCAGCGGCGGGTCTCTTTAAGCCAACTCGACTAAATCTCAGGTAGTTCGATGACTGCAAAGATAGAACATATTCTTGTACCAACCGATGGCTCCGAACATGCGCTCAAAGCGGCTGCCTTTGCGGGCGACCTGGCGCGTGCAATGAAGGCGCGCGTCAGTCTTCTGGTCGTGCATGAGGACGATGTGATTGTCGCCAGCGCCTGGGGTGCGGGCATCAATCCGGCCGGATCGCCGCGGGACACCATGTCGGTTGACGAGGTGAGAACCCAGCTTGAGAGACAGTCTCGCGACAAGGAGCTACCGGCAACCGTCACAGCGCTGGGGGAGCTGCAGGCAGATCCCGCTCTCGAGATAGCCTGGGGCAACACGGCAGACGAGATTTGCCGGTTCGCTTCCGAACAACAAGTTAACCTTATTGTTGTCGGGTCGCATGGCCGAACCGGAATACGCCGGGCTTTTCTTGGCAGCGTCAGTCAGGCGGTCGCCAACCAGGCGCCTTGCCCGGTTACGATCGTCAGGTAGGACGATCGTTCGGAGGAGAGATTAAACCAGAGCCGCTTCGTCTGGCTCTTGGCAGCACTGCGGTCTTCTTCTCTCGTGAGGCTGTTGTGATCAGGGGAGTTGGGAATGCTAAGTTTTCTCCGCGTCGAGTTGCGAGCTATTGATTTTTTTATGTAGCCGCATGTGGGCGGCAGATTTTCTGCGCCGGACCAGCATATTCAGAAGTTCGACGCCAATCGAGAAGGCCATGGCAAAATAGATGTAGCCACGCGGCACATGAAAATCGAAACCTTCGGCCAGCAAAGTGCAGCCGATCAGGATCAGAAATGACAGTGCCAGCATCTTGAAGGTCGGGTTACGATCGACGAATTCTCCTATAGCGCGGGCAGACAGTAGCATCACCGCCATAGAAACGATGATGGCAATGACCATCAGCCGCAGATCTTCAACCATCCCCACTGCCGTAATCACGGAATCCAGTGAAAACACCATATCAATGATCGCGATCTGACTGATGACTCCCAGGAAACTCTGGTGGACTCTTGAGGCGTCGCTGTCGGCAACGACTTCAAGGCTGTCATGAATCTCGTGTGTGGACTTGGCGAGCAGAAAGAGGCCGCCGGCTATAAGGATGAGGTCACGACCGGACAGCTCCTCGCCGAAGAGAGTAATCCAGGGTTCCACCAGGCCGATTATCCAAGCCAGCGTGAACAGGAGTATCAGGCGCATCAGCAGCGCCAGACCCAGTCCGATCTGGCGGGCGCGGTTGCGCTGATGCTCCGGCAGGGCGCCAACCAGAATCGTAATGAATACGATGTTATCGATGCCAAGGACGATCTCGAGGGCAATCAGAGTCAGCAACGCTGCCCAGGTCTCGGGATTGGCTAGGAGTTCAATCAAGTTGGTTTCCTGTGTTTGCCTGACTCCAGGGGTCAGTGCGAGTTATTCGAAAAGTCTTCAGCCTGGGCGGAGCATCGCCTCTGGCCTGACCAGGCGGTCATAGTCCTCGCCTGAGAGCAGGTCGAGCTCGATGACAGCGGCGCGCAAAGTGATGTCTTTCTCATGGGCCAGTTTGGCGGCGCTGGCGGCCTGGTCGTAACCAATCTGTGGAGTAAGCGCTGTTACCAGCATAAGCGAGCGTTCGGTGTAATGCTGCAGATTGTCCTCATTCGCAGTTATCCCTTTGAGACAGTTGTTCGTAAAACTGCGCAGGGAATCCGCTAGCAGTAAGATGGATTCAATCACGGTATGGATTATCACCGGTTTGTACACATTCAGTTCAAACTGCCCCTGGCTGGCGGCGATGCTCACGGTGGTGTTATTGCCCATGACTCGAGTGCACACCATGGTGAGCGCCTCAACCTGGGTTGGATTCACTTTGCCGGGCATGATCGAACTGCCGGGTTCGTTGGCAGGAATTGAAATTTCGGCTAAACCGCAGCGTGGTCCAGAGTTCATCATGCGAATGTCGTTTCCCATCTTGAACAAGGCCGTGGCCAGCAGGTTGAGCTGATTGTGCAGGCCCAGCAGGGCATCGTGTGCGCCCAGCTGAGCAAATTTATTCTCCGCTGGTCGGAAGTTAAATCCGGAAAGACGATTGATGTGGCTGACTACAGTCACAGGCCAGCGCACTCGGGTGTTCAATCCGGTGCCTACCGCGGTGCCGCCGATAGCCAGTTCGCCTAGCGGTTCCACGCTGGCCAGTATTTGCTTGCGGGCGTTGTCAAGCTGCGACCTGTAGGCACCGAATTCCTGACCGAGAGTCACCGGGGTCGCGTCCATCATGTGCGTCCTGCCACTTTTGATTAAGGCACTGAACTCAGCCTCCTTGGTGGTAAGCGCATCGATCAGCTTGTCCAGTGTCGGCAGCAGAGGCTCGCGAATGAGCCTGGTGGCAGTGATATGCATGACCGTCGGAAAGGTGTCATTGGAGGACTGGGAGCGATTGACATGGTCATTGGGATGCAGGGGGCTATTGCTGCCCGGTTCCGAGCCGGCTTCGCGATTCGCCAGGTTGGCGATCACCTCGTTCAGATTCATATTGGTCTGAGTACCGCTGCCGGTCTGCCAGATTGACAGAGGGAACTGGTCGTCATGGGCGCCGGAGATAATCTCGTCACAGGCTGCCTGAATCAAGTGCGCCTGTTCTGGTTCCAGGTCTCCCAGTTCTTCGTTGGCCAGCGCTGCCGCCTTTTTAAGCAGCGCGAAATCGTGGATGAACGCAGCCGGGAATCGGTCAGAACCGATGGCGAAATTCAGGATCGAGCGCTGGCTCTGGGGGCCCCAGAGTTTGTCGGTCGCTATTTCCACCGGCCCCAGGCTGTCCTTTTCGATACGAGTCTTGGCCATGATGTAGGCTCCGTCGTCCGCCTGTTCAGCCGCTGGCGATCTTGTCAACAACGAAGGGCATGATGCCGCCACTGTTGAAATAGGCAACTTCAAGAGCCGTATCCAGTCTGCACAGCAGCGTGCAGCTTTCTCGCACGCTGCCCGCGTCGATCACCTGCATTTCGATTTCCAGCCCCGGCCGCATGCTCTCCAGCCCTATCAGGTTAATTTCCTCGTCGCCCGTCAATTTCAGGGTCGAGCGCGTGACACCCGCAGTAAACTGCAGTGGCAATACGCCCATGCCTGCGAGATTGGAGCGGTGAATGCGCTCGAAGCTTTCCGCGATCACGGCTCGGACTCCCAGCATGCGCGTGCCCTTGGCTGCCCAGTCGCGACTCGAACCGGTACCGTATTCCTTACCCGCTACGACCACCAGGGGTTTTTTTTGACTGGCGTAATTCATGGCCGCTGCGTAGACGCTAATGGCTTCACTCTGTCCTGCCATGCGTGTGTAGCCACCCTCGATGCCGCCGAGCATTTCATTGCGGATGCGCACGTTGGCAAAAGTGCCTCGCATCATGACCTCGTGATTGCCTCGGCGGGAGCCATAGGAATTGAACTCGGACTTGCCGATGTGATGGCCCTGTAAATACTCACCGGCAGGGCTGTTCTCAGCTATGCTGCCTGCGGGTGAGATATGATCAGTGGTCACGGAATCACCCAGCACGAGCAGGATATTCGCGCCGGTGATATCACCTTGAGGCTTTTCAAGTTCCACGAAGGGAGGCTTCTGAATGTAAGTTGATTCCTCATTCCAGGAGTAAGTGCTGCCGGAGCCGGCCGGCAATTGTTTCCACTCTGCGTCGCCCTCAAACACGCTGGCGTAATTTCTTAAGAACATGTCCCGCTCGACTTTCTGAACAGCCGCTGCGATTTCGTCGTTACTGGGCCAGATGTCGCTGAGCAAAACCTCTTTGCCGTTCCTGTCCTGGCCGATCGGGTCGGAAGTCAGGTCGAGCATGACACTACCCGCCAGGGCGTAGGCCACCACCAGCGGTGGCGAGGCGAGCCAGTTGGTGCGTACCTTGGCATGAATGCGGCCTTCGAAATTTCGATTTCCTGAAAGCACGGAAGCGACGGTCAAGTCTCCGGCATCGACCGCGGCTTCAATCGCCTCGGGAAGGGGACCGGAGTTGCCGATGCAAGTAGTACAACCGTAGCCCACCAGGTTGAATCCCAGATCATCTAGATATTGCTGTAGTCCGGCACTGGCCAGATAATCGGAGACGACCTTTGAACCCGGCGCCAGGGACGACTTCACCCAGGGCTTGCGTTCGAGACCAATTTCCACAGCCTTCTTGGCGACGAGACCTGCTGCCATCATCACGGCCGGATTGGAGGTATTGGTACAGGAGGTGATTGCGGCGATAACAACGTCACCGTCATGCAGTTCGTAGTTGGCGCCTTCGACTGCTAGCGATTTCGGCGCTTTCTGTTCCAGGATGCTGTCAAAGCTGGTTTTCATGTCCGCGACGGCAACCCGGTCCTGGGGCCGCTTGGGACCGGCCAGGGAGGGCACAACAGCGGTGAGATCAAGCTGCAGACTGCTGCTGTAATCGACCAGTTCATCCTCCCTGCGCCAAAGTCCCTGCGCTTTGCTGTACGCCTCAACCAGCGCCACCGTGTCATCAGGGCGACCGGACAAACGCAGGTATTCCAGAGTCTTGTCGTCAACGCAAAAATAGCAGCAGGTGGCACCGTATTCCGGGGACATATTGGCTAGCGTCGCGCGATCAGCGACCGTCAGCGACTGCAGTCCCTCGCCATAGAACTCGACGAATTTACCCACCACACCGTGCTCGCGCAGCATTTGCGCACAGGTAAGTACGAGGTCGGTTGCCGTGATTCCTTCGTTAAGTTTGCCGGTGAGCTTGAAACCTACGACCTCGGGAATATTAATAGAGATCGGCTGGCCCAACATCGCCGCCTCGGCTTCAATGCCGCCAACACCCCAGCCCAGAATGGCCAGAGCATTAATCATGGTAGTGTGACTGTCAGTTCCGACCAGCGTATCCGGATACGCAAACCATTCTCCATTCTCCTCGCTGCTCCATACTGACTTGCCAAGATACTCAAGATTGACCTGGTGACAAATACCGGTCCCCGGCGGAACGACATTGAAGTTTTTGAAGGCGGTCTGGCCCCAGCGCAGGAACTGGTAGCGTTCGTTATTCCGCTCCATCTCCATTTTTACATTGGCGGCGTAGGCCTGCGCATCGGCAAATTTGTCTACTGTGACCGAATGATCAATAACCAGGTCAACCTGATTGATCGGATTGATGAGTTCGGCGTTCTTGCCCCGGGCAGCAACGGCGTCGCGCATCGCGGCAAGATCCACGACCGCGGGGACGCCGGTGAAGTCCTGCATTAGCACACGCACGGGTTTGAACATGATCTCCGTGTTCCTGTGCTGGGTTTGCTGCCAGTCAATGAGGGCCTTGACATGATTCTCGGTGATGACGTTGCCATCGCAATGCCGAAGCTGATTTTCAAGCAGTACCTTAATTGAGATGGGCAGCTTGTGTATTTCCGGAAATCCCTGATCTGCCAGCGCCTTGAGGCTAAAATAAGAGTAGTTTTTGTCTCCGATCTGCAGGTTTTCCTTAACGTCATTTTTGATTTCGCTGGGGCACATACCGTCTCTCTTGATGAACTGAACTAATGGCCAAGGATGCTCTGAACAATGCAGAGGCCTGTCTTCATTGTTAACGCTATCGTCAACATTTACATATCGGATCACGGTTGTCGACACCCGAGCCCCGGGCGCTCGAAGCCGGGGACCGCTCTTCAGTCTTCTGCTGTATCGGTGTAACTGACGTGGGGGAGTTTAAACGAGGGCAGTCTTTGCACCACCTTGGGGTCCGGCTCAAGGCGGCTGCCGGTTTCACCCTTGAGTTCATAGTTAATCTTGTTGAGTACGTAGCGCATCGCCTCGAGGCAGGCCTGATCGCGGTCGTTGCCCTGAACCACCAGCCAGGGATTGTCGGTCGTCGAGGTCTTGGAAAACATCGCTTCCTTATACTGCGTGTATTCATTCCACTTGGCCTGGGCCAGGGCATCAACCGTACTGAGCTTCCACTGTTTTAGGGGGTTCGACTGGCGTTCGGCGATCCGGCGGGCCTGTTCCTCTTCGTCGATGGAGAACCAGAATTTGACGAGTTGCATACCGTCCTCTTTTAGCATTCTTTCCAGCAGGACCACCTGCTCAAGGAAAAATTTGTACTGGCGCTGAGTACAAAACCCCATGACCGGCTCAACGACGGCTCGGTTGTACCAGCTGCGATCGAAAAAGACGATTTCACCGGGATTGGGCAGCTCCTTCAGGTAACGCTGGAAATACCACTGGCCCTGCTCCTGTTCCGTGGGCTTGGCCAGCGCAACAATTCGGTAGTGGCGGGGATTAAGGAAACGCACGAAGCGCATGATCGTGCTTCCCTTTCCAGCGGCGTCGCGGCCTTCAAACAGGATCAACAGCCGGCGGTTGGTCGTTCTGATTGAAGCCTGCAGGCGCACCATCTCGGTTTGCAGGTCAAGATATTCCGGTTCATTCTCGAGTGCGAAGATCATGAGCTGAGCGTCTCCGGGTAAAGCGTCAATGCTATCAGACTTCGGCTGAAATGATGGGCAGGAGCCGGGATCCTTGGACAGGGAGGTTGACTGGCTAGCGCTCGCAACCCTGTTTTGGGCATGGCCGTAGTGTTTGTCGAACCCGGCGAGTGCTTGCCTTATAATGGGGTCTTTACTGCAGGCGCTGTACCTACTTGACCGATACCGACATCCAAGAGAGCTCCTCGCGCTCACTCAGCTTCATGCTGGCCGTCCTAGGCAGTTGCACCGGCCTCTTCCTGAGCTACGGCGTGCTGTCTGGAGACGTGCAGGGCCAGGTTAATCTGCTCTTCCTGATCATTCTGTTCGTCTTGCTGCCGGTTATGGCTCTGATTCTCAGCCTGCTGCTGGTCTTGCGCCCCGGAGGGCGCGGATTGGTCGGCTGGTTACTGGAGATACCGATGTGGTCGGGCCGCTGGCGCCGCGCGCTCATGCAGCGAGACCTTTATGGGGATCGCAAGGCCTGGCTGGTTTATCTCACCCAGTTCTTCAGTCTTGGTTTTTCTATCGGCTGCCTGCTTATCTATCTGCTCTTACTCTTGGCGACCGATATAAGCTTCGTTTGGCGCAGCACACTGCTGGCTGCAGATCAGCTATTGCCTCTGCTTAATGCGCTGGCGCTGCCCTGGTGGTTCTGGTCCGAGGCCCAGGCGTCGATGGAGCTGCTGGAGCGCACGCGGGATTTTCGTTTATTGAGCAGCGACCAATCGGCCGGCGTTGTCGGCTTGTGGTGGCGCTACATTCTGGCGGCACAGGTGTGCTACAGCATCCTGCCGAGATTCTGCATGCTCATGCTGGCGCGTCATTCTTTTCGGAACCGACGCGGCAGTCCGGTCACGCGTGAGCTGCATTCGGTTGCTGCCAGGTCCGCAATCAAAGACCCGCCGCTGGCGGAGGTGGTGAGTGAGTTTCCAGGTCAGGCCCAACTGTTGAGCTGGACCAGGCTGCCTGAGGCGGTAGTCGAGGGATTAATGCAGCGCCCTGAAGTGACCCAGACGCCGTTGGCGGTAAGCGCGGAGCTGACAGGAGACTCACAGCCTAAACTGCTCTCGGGAGGAGTTGCCGTTGTTCTGGTCAAGGGTTGGGAGCCGCCGTTGGGGGAACTGGCCGATTTTCTCAAAGCGCTGCCGGAACCAGGCTTTCTGCTNCCCCTTGACTGGAAGGACACTACTCTGAGGCCGATAGGCGATACTCACCTTCGGGAGTGGCGGCGCTTCGCTGCCAGTCTCGGCAATTGGCAAATCCTGCAACCGGGCTGGACATCATGAAACCTGCCTTCGCCGTCGTCGGACACCCGAATAAGGGCAAGTCCTCCATAGTGAGCACCATTGCGCGCAATGACGCCTTGGCGATCTCGCCCGAAAGTGGCACTACCGCGCGGGTCGAGGCCATTGAAGTCAGAGTTGGGCAGAGTCAATTCACTCTGTTTGATACCCCCGGTTTTCAGCGCCCCACGCGAGTCCTGGCCTGGTTGCAGAAGCAGGCCGAGTCGGCCGATGCCCGCGCAGATGCTGTACGCCGATTTATTGCCAGTGAGGAATGCCGACAGCAGTTTCCCGAGGAGGTCATGTTGCTGGAACCTATCATGGCCGGTGCAGCAATTCTTTACGTCGTCGATGGGTCGAGACCCTACGGATCCGAGTATGAAGCAGAGATGGAAATTCTGCGCTGGACTGGCCAGGCGAGTATGGCCCTGATTAATCCCATAGAAAGCGATGCCCATGTTACGGCCTGGCAGCAGGCATTGAGCCAGTACTTCAAAGTCGTGCGCGTGTTCAATGCCATGCAGGCGGACTTCGAGCGCCTGCTGTCTGTGCTGGAAGCCTTCTCGCATATCAGAGAGGAATGGCGAAGTGACATTGATGAACTGATCGAAGCCTACAAGTTGGAACGCAACGCTCAGCTGCGCGAAGCTGCCAGGATGCTGGCGGACCTGCTGATCGAGCTTTGCTCATGTCAGATTACGCAGAAAACCCCGGACAGGTCGTCTGCAGAAAAACTCAAGCCCCTGCTTCAGAAAAGATATTTTGCTGAAATGGCTGCCATCGAGCGACGCCACCATGCAGCACTGCGCGAACTGCTGCACTATGGAAATCTTGACTTCTCGGTTCCTGATCTAAGCGTTGAAGAGGACCTTTTCGATACTGAGAAATGGATAGTCTGGGGCCTTAATAGGCGGCAGTTGGTTGCGGCCGCGACCATGGCCGGTGCCGCCGGAGGGGCGGCAGTCGACTTGGCCCTCGCCGGTAGCAGCCTGATGCTCGGTGCCCTCGGGGGTGGGGTGTTGGGCGCGGCAGGGGCATGGTTGGGTGCCGACCACATTGCCGATTTCCGGCTCAAGGGTCTGCCGCTGGGTGGTTTCGAGGCCGTGCAGGGTCCAGTACGGAATCGCAATTTTCCCTACGTTGTGATTAGTCGCTATCTGTTCATGCTCGACGCATTGCTGCAGCGTACTCATGCCTGTCGCGAAGCACTGACCGTGGAAGAGGGCGATCTGATTTCCCGGATCAGGCAGTTGCCGGACGAGCAACAAAAGCGTCTTCATGCCGCGGTGGAACGCCTGAGTCGACAAAAGCCAGTGGATCGACTGGCTCTCATTCTTGCGCCCCTTTTGGAGATGCACTGAACAGGGCTAAACGCTTACAGACTCCCGTAATAGCTCGCCAATGCGCGAAAATGGTTCGGATCAGACCCACAAGCACCAGTTTGTTGCCGTCTTGGATTTATTGATCCGTCTGCGGTTTTTTAAGGGCGTCATTGTTGGTCTAGTGAGCTTATTACATTTTGGCACAAATATTGCCTGATCTGTCGGCCGCTCTGTAACATATCTACTCTATGATCCCCCGTGGACCCTTACCGGAACAGGGCCTACTTACTCAAATTTAAGAGGCAACCGATGCCATTGCAACTTCGGGGCCTGCGTACGTTTTGTCTCGCGGCCCGATATCTCAGTTTCAAGAAAGCTGCCGACGACTTATGCCTGACAGCGAGCGCGGTCAGTCACCAGATTAGCGATCTCGAGGAAGAGTTGGGGGTTAAGCTTTTCGCGCGCCTGACTCGCTCTATCGATCTCACCGTGAAAGGGCAGCAATTCTTCGATGAGATTGAACCCTATCTTGAGGCAATAGACGTAGCAGCGCGCAGGGTGAAGTCCGGAGACCAGCGCCTGCCGCTGTTGGTGCAATTGCCGGAGTTTTTTGCCAGCGAACTGTTGATGCCTCTGATTACCGAGTTCTCGGAGCAGTATCAGGATATCGATCTGCGCATCGAGACAGTGGATGTTGGTAAACCCAGTAATCCGGATGCGGACATCAATATCTTGCTGACCCGAAAAACGCCATCGGCAGTCTTAGTGGAAAAATTATTTCCTATTCATTACATACCGGCCTGCAGCAGAAAGATGCTCGATGAATGGCAGCAGCAGGGCATTGATGAAATCGAAGCCATCAATCAGTCGACCATGCTATTGCACAAGGCGCGCCCCCATGCCTGGAATCGGTGGGCCCGACACGCGGGCCTGGGTTATTTACGACCGAAACAGATCATCTACGTGGACAGCATGTTTGCTTTGGCAAGGGCAGCACAACAGGGGGTGGGTATTGCCCTGGTGCCGATGCCGGTCAGTAAGGCCTGGTTCGATTCGGGCACGCTGGTTCCAGTGCACAACACAGCCCTGGTAACAGAAGACTATTATTGGATGACTCTGAACGAGAACGCCAAGAGTAAAGAAGCAGCAACAAAATTCTGGCACTGGATGCAAAAGCATCTGCAACAGTATCAAACCGACATGGATGAACTCAATTCATCCGTCGCCTGACGAAACATACTTTGTCAAACAAGGGAGCGCTAACTAGACTCTTTCTCAAACAGCGAGATCAATCTAACGCATTAACTTTATTATTGACCAGCTAATTAAATATTGAGGAATTGAAATGAAACTTTTTAGCAAGACCCGTCTAGTTCTTTCTGCGGTAGGCCTTGGCTCGTTGCTAGCCGCAGGGACTGCATCTGCTGATTACCGTGTTGCTGCCTTCGGATACTCTTCAGAATACGATGCGATCCTGTCCAAAGACGTCGACACCGCCATGTCTATTTTCAGCAACCGATCGCTGGGCCGGCTAGACTTCGTCGAGTCCAACAACCTCTGTGTTACCCAGATTCTCGCCAAGGAGTTTGGTGCTGCGGTTGCTTCCTGTGATGCCGCTCTGCGCAAAGTTGGGTCAGACAAGTCCGTCGGTATTGTCAAACAGCGCTCTGCCATGGCATCTATTCATTCCAACCTGGCCGTGGCCAAGGCGCTGAGTGGTGATATCGAAGGCGCTAGCGCCGAGCTCGAGAAAGCGCTTTCGCTGAATTCTCGCGATGCCAATGCGGTAGCCAACTACAGCGAACTGCAGGCCTCCCGGCCCGCTTCCGAACTGGCTCAACGCATCTGATACCAGTCGGGACCCGCAATTGATAATGTCACCGCAACCTGACAATTCGATTGCGCATTAAAATGTAGCCCTTAACGCTTTATTACATGCTACAACTCTCCCTTGCCGGGGTAGTCACCGAATCTCGATTCCGTGAATACCTCGGTTTTTTTATTTCAGGAGGCTCTGCATTGTTAAGATCATTCTTAGGCCTGTCTGCATTAATCGCAGCATCCTTAAGCTCTACCGGTGGCGCTCATGAGAGCGATGCCCGCGAGGATGAATCCAATTCCCATGATCTGCGTCAGGCTCAATGATTCGTTGAAGATTACTCGGCCGATCAGTGACACCAGGACGACCGATAGGCCGGTGTACACGGGGTATAGGATAGATACCGGGCTTCCCCTTAGCACAAAAATATAATAAAAAAACACCAGACCGTAGACTGCCAGAGCCAGCACTACGGCCGGCCATTGCCGCAGCACTAGCTCGAAGAAACTGCCTCCGGGCTGGACCGAAACCCATTTCAGCACGCCATGGGAGCTGGCCAGCAGGCTTGCGAGCATGACTGCATGAAGAATCAGTACAGAATACTTACTTATTGTCATCATCTATGCTGCTTTTCTGGTAATCAATAAAGTAGGATGGTCTGCGCTTGACCTCATCATAAATCTTGCCAATGTAAGTTCCGATGAGGCCAACGCTGATCATCAGTATGCTGCCAAGCAGGAGGATGAGAAGAATCACTGTCGTGAAACCATCGACGGCATTACCAGTGATTTTATCGAACAATGCAATGCTTCCAAACACCACGGCGATTATCAGGCTCAAACCTCCAAGCAGCGTGACGATCTGCAGTGGCAGGGCGGTAAACGAGGTAATGGAGGAGAGAGCGTAACGCAGTAAAGCCGGATTGCTCCAGGATGACTTCGCCGCACCCGATTGTTCGGGAACATCGAATTCTACGTCCCGAGAGTGAAAGTGCATCCAGCGCACCAGGCCGCGGAAGAAGCGCTCCGATTCCGGGAAGCGTCGGTAGGCGCGGATGACCTCCTGGTCGAGCAATTTGAAATCTGTGTCACCTTTTATATCCAGCCGCGTGAAACGCTTGAACAGGGCGAAGTACAATCTTGTCAGTAAATTGCGGGTGTGGGTTTCCTTGCCGCGCCGAACCTTGATTGCATTGACGACCTTGGCGCCAGACTCCCAGGCCCGTACAAGTTCGGCAATGAGCTGCGGAGGATGCTGTAGATCACTGTCCATCACGATGGCGGCATCTATGTCCCGGCAATGGAGCAAGCCGGCATGGATGGCTGACTCCTTCCCGAAGCGGCGGGTAAAACAAATCAAATCGATCTCGGGGGCTTGCTCTCGCGCCGCAACGATGGCCTGCACCGAGTCATCGCTGGAGCCATCATCAACGACGACCAGCTTCCAGTTGTGTTTCTCCAATTGCCGTGCCCGGCTGAGGATCTCCAGCAGGTTTGCTGTCAGGCGACTGCCCTCGTTAAGTACCGGAATGATGATTGTAAAACTGGCCATAACGTCAGCGGTCTCCTAATCTTTGCCATGTCGTCGGCTGCTGCTGCTTACGAATTACCAGGCCATCGGAGTAAGTTACCCAGCCCTCAGGTGATGTGTAGCGCAGGTAAAGCACGCCGCCCTCGGCTAATGACAGACGCAGCTCGCCCCGGGATGGAACCGGCGCCAATCCCCCCAGTTGTTCAGAAAGAAAATGCCAGTTGCCGCTGTCGTAGGGTCCCGCCTGCCAGCTGAAAATTCGATCCAGATAGCTATAGCTCAGACTGAGCGGCGCATTCGGCCGGTGCCGGTCCATGAAGCCCTGGCGTCTGGCTGGAAGTGAAGCGCTAGCATCCACGAAACAAAGACAGTCGCGGTTAAACTCATACAGGGAGCTCAGGTCCGGGTCGAGGAAAAGCGGATCGATCACCGCTGTCGGCGCCAGGCCAGTATCCCCCCGTGCGGACTTCAGTGTCTCAAGTCCCTGCACAAACCAATAGGAAGCCAGTACGTTGGCGGGCGGAGTGTAGGCGGTATCCGAAGAATTCTCCCAGATAAAAACGGCCTGGGCATCGAACTCGCGCCCCACAACGAGCACTTCGTTGCGCATTGACCAGGCGCGCGGCAACGGCATGAGCAGAAGCAGACCGATAGCGAAAAGCAGGGCCGACCCGCTCGCTTGCCGACTGCTGCGCAGGGCCGCATCGGCGAACAGGGCAACGGCAAAGCAGAGTGTCAGCCAGGGCAGGAACAGATAGCGGTCGGGGCTCGTTATGCCGGGCGTGAGCACCAGCGGCAGCAGCGGTCCAAGAACGCCGGCGGCGGCCACAAGCGCCGGCAGCAGCCGGGCCGGATTGCGACTGAAATAGTACAGGGAAAGGAGAAGCACCAGGCTAAAAAAAGGCAGGGCTGGCGAACCCAGCAGGAGCGCCGGCAGGGTCGTCAGGCTGTTCATCACTGTCAACGCGAGTTGGGGGCTCAATGTAGTGGTCGCGGTTCCATAGCCACCGCTTAAGGAGCCCAGCATAAAGGCCCGCCAAATGCTGTAAATCAGGACCATGGCGGCGAATGGCACGCTGGCGAGAAGGCGTCGCCGCCAGTGAGACTCGGGCACGAAAGGCAGCAGCAGCAAGAGGGGTAGGTAGATTTCCTTGGCGGTCGCCGCCAACCCGAAAGCTGCCACGCTAACTAGCAGCTTGATACTCCCGGCGCGACGCAGATAGCGCACGTACCAATACAGGCTGAGCATCGCGAAAATAGCGCCTTCCACGTAATGCCGGGTCATGAGCTGCTGCGACATGAAGGCAAGTGGCGCCCCGGTTACGAAGAGCAGCGCACCGAAGCCTGCGGGCAGACGCTCAACCCACAGTCTGAGCAGCAAGTACAGTATCCAGGTGACGCCACCGAGCGCGAGTAGCTGGTGCAGATAAAACAGCGTCGGCCGCAGGCCGAAAAGGCTTAAATCGATCTTGTAGGAGGCTAGCAGCCAGGGAGTGAGATTGGCTGGAGAATAGCTTTGCCAGGTGCCCGGATCAATAAAATGATCCAGCAGCGGCAAGCGAATTATCGAGACCAGGATTTGGGTATCGTCCCAGCGCCATTGCGCACTGCCGAGCGCCGCCATTAAAGACAGGTAGAGCAGAACCGTCAGAGCGAGAACAGGCCCGATCAGGCCCAGCCACCAGCCGTTGCTATGAATGCCAGCCCTTATGTTGTCTACCTCGGAATGAATTGCGGACACTCAGGGCCGTACCGGTACAGAGCATCCTTACACTTGCGGGCATTATCTGATTGCAACGCCTGGTCTGCAAATCCTCGCCGTGGGAGAAAAGAGCCATCAGAGGAAAAAAAGAGCCGTCAGCGGAAAAAAAGAGCCGTCAGCGGAAAAAAAGAGCCATCAGCGGAAAAAAGAGCCATCAGCGGAAAAAAGAGCCGTCAGCGGAAAAAAAGAGCCGTCAGCCGGAGCAGCTGCCGCCGCCGAGAACACAAAACTTGGCGCAGTGGGGGTGATTGAGTTTTATCGGTCGCCAGGACTGTTTCAGGGTGCTGCCCATATTAAAGCGCTGATCATAGGGCAGCAGAGTGCAGGCCTGGACTGATAAATGCCCATCGCCTTTGTGCTTTACCACCATTCGCGATGAGGCGCACATGATTTCGGCAGGGTCCTTGTTCAGGATGCTCCAGCAGCTCGTTGTGATTTCGGGCACGTTTGCCGCCGGATCCATTTCGGGGAAAAGTATCAGGTCGCCCGGATTGAAAGCATCCAAATTGATTTCGTTTCGGGCAAACATGTCTGCATAGCCGGAGCGCATGGCCGTTTCTTCTTCGCCCCAAAACGTGCGACCGGCAACACTGAATTGCAAACTGTTATCCGATAACCATTGCAAGCCTCTGATGGCCGGCCGCCAGGATCGTGGCCCCCGCTCTTGCGCATGCCTGGATTCTCTGTAGTGATCCAGTGAAACCCGTAATTTAAGCTTGTGGCCAAACTCCTGATGCATGGCCAGCAAGCGCTCCCGCACCTTATACATGGTGTTCATGGCATTGGTCAGCACCAGCACCACGAAGCCCCGCTCCAAGCATAGCTGCAGGATATCGATCATGTTCGGATTGAGGAAGGGCTCGCCACCAGTGAAGCCGATTTCTCCAGTGGGATACTCTTCCTGGCGAATTTCGTCCAAAAGCGTACGCACTTCGTCGGTGCTTACATAGGCAAGCCGGTCATTGGTCGGCGTCGATTCAAGGTAGCAGCTCTCGCATGCCAGATTGCACAGGCTGCCCGTATTGATCCACAGTGTCGTCAATTGGCGGGGAGATACCGAAGCCCTGACCTCTCCGTCGACAGTAATGTCCGGGTCAGTAAATTTGGCGTCGGGAGTGATTTCCCGCAGGGAGAGTCGGTCTCGGGCGGGGGCTGCAGCGGTTTTCTGATTCATGCGGGCAATTTACACAGATGTCGGATTCAGTAAAAGAGACCGGACTTCATACGGCTTATTTCATTCCACAGTTTGGCGCTGGCGACGAGAACGTTGAAGGAGCGCCGCATTGCGCTGCAGCCCCTGTCATTTGCCGCTGGTATCGGTTAAATTGCCGCCGTAATCAACGTCGGCTAAAGAACAAGTTTCAAGCATTTTATGGGAACAGCGAACATGATCGTCAAGAAACCACTGAACAAGCTTCTGCTGCTATCCGCAGTAGCCCTGGGGCTGGCCTCAAGCCTTGCCTGGGCTCAGGAGCGACCCAGCCTGACCGGCACCTGGTCCAATAAGTCCCTTACTGGCCTGACCCGGCCGAATGGGGTGGAAGCGCTGGTAGTGAGCGCGCAAGAGGCGGCAAGAATAGCTGCTGGCACCTCTATTGCCGGACTGCCGGCGGGTAATATCGATGGCGAAGTTGATCCAGAGACCGGGGCCCCGCCCGCCGGAAGCTTCGACTTCGGCCTGCGCGGATACAATGAATTCTGGATCGATCCGGGAAATACCCTGGCGCGAGTCAAAGGCGACTACCGCAGCTCCTACGTGACTATTCCCGAGAACGGAGAAATTCCGCGTTTGGCAAATCCTCGTCCTGACTACGAACCGAAGCGTTTCGGCGCCCGATATGTGACCGGTGTCGGTGATGCGTCCGGTCCCGAGGCCATTCCCTTGGCTGAGCGCTGCCTTCTGGGTTTCGGCAATACCGCCGGTCCCGGCATGATGGGTACTCTCTACAACAGCACCTATGATTTTGTGCAAACTCCCGATTACGTCCTGATCATTGTGGAGATGGTGCACGACGCACGAATCATTCCGACCTTCGAGAGCGCTAGGGAAGCCCGGGCGAACCGACGTCCCACTGTGCTCAAGCAATGGTTGGGTGACTCCGTGGGCTGGTATGAAGACGGGGCACTGGTGGTCGAGACCACTAACATCAACCCCGACCAGCTGGCTGAGAGTCCGATCCCGATCACTGCCGACGGCCGCATTATCGAGCGCTTCAGTCGTTACGCAGAAGACGAAATCTTCTATCAGTTCACGGTGGAAGATCCGAATCTTTACAGCCAGGCCTGGACAGCGGAGCTTGCCTTCTATCCCCAGGAAGAGCCCATGTACGAATACGCCTGTCACGAAGGTAATTATGCGTTGCCGGGAATTCTTGCCGGCGCCCGCAGACAGGAAGTCATGGAGGAAATTGGCAGCGACTGAACTAGGACGAGCCGCAAACCAAGGGGATGGTAGGTAACTGCCGTCCCTTTTTTTTGTGCCGGATTTGCATCTGCTTGTTTGCAAGCCAGTAAATCCTGACGCGCCCAATACGCCTAAAGTCGCCAAAAATGTCAAAGCCTTGCCAAATTTGGCGCCCGCTGCATCCCGGCAGCCAATATTAATCTCGGCCACAGAATAGAAAAAAGTAATTTAATCAGGCGCTTAAGCCAATAAGCCTATTGTGGCACGAGGCCTGCACTGTAAAGAGTAACTGATTAAGGAGAGCCAGAAATGTTGAGCAATGACGAAGCACGAAAACCTGACGTGATCAGCCCCGAAGTCACGCCATTTTTCGACGAGCCAACCAATACCTTTTCCTATGTGGTCCAGGATCCCACCTCTACAGCCTGTGCCTTAATTGACGCCGTACTGGATTACGATTCGGCTTCGGGGCGAACGGGATTCAGAAAAGCTGACGAGATCATTCGCTTTGTAGAGCAGAAGCAACTGAATGTGGAATGGATCATTGAGACGCACGTCCACGCCGACCATCTGACCTCGGCGCCCTATCTCCAGCAGAAGCTGGGGGGAAGAATCGGCATTGGCAAGGATGTGGTCACGGTACAGGAGACTTTTGCCAAGATCTTTAACTGCAAGGAGGAGTTTGTAACAGACGGTTCTCAGTTCGACCACCTGTTTGCGGACGGTGAGTACTATAAGATTGGTAATATGTCTGCTTACACTCTACACACCCCAGGTCACACGCCGGCTTGCATGACGCACGTGATCGGTGATGCCGCATTCGTCGGCGACACGTTGTTTATGCCTGATGCCGGCACGGCGCGGGCAGACTTTCCTGGCGGCGATGCGACCCAACTGTTCAAGTCCATTCACAGGATTCTCAGCCTGCCAGCTCAGACGCGCTTGTTCATGTGCCATGACTACGGGACTGAGCAGAGACATGAGACAGCCTATCAGTCCATGGTTCAGGATCAACTTGATGCCAATATTCATGTCGGGAGCGGAGTCGATGAAGCCGACTTTGTGACCATGCGCGACAAGCGTGACCGGACACTGGACATGCCGCATCTTATCCTGCCTTCATTGCAGGTCAATATGCGAGCGGGACATTTCCCTGCAGCAGAAGACAACGGCGTCGTTTACTTGAAAATACCGGTCGACGCGATTTAACAAGGTTATTTGGGCTCCGGCCCTGGGTACAGACAATGAAAAAATCACAGGTGACAGAAAGATTCGGTTTTTCCAGTCAGATCAGCGTCGAACACCTTCCGCAACTTGCCGATTCGGGCGTCGACATTCTAGTCTGCAATCGCCCGGATGGCGAAGCAGCCGACCAGGTGGGCTATGAGGTGCTCGCAGAAGCAGCGAAGGGGCTAGGCATGGAGCCGCACCTCATTGCTTTCAAGAGCGGCCAGATGCAGCCTCAACATGTTGAGCAGTTCAAAAAGTTGCTCGCTGGCGATAATAAAATTCACGCCTTCTGTAGAACGGGCAACCGCTCCTTCAACCTTTACGCTGCCGCCGCGCTGGCCTCAGGGGCTGACGCCGACGAGCTGCAGGCGCAGGCCCGGAAGGTAGAAATCGATATTGCCCCGCTGCTGAAAAGTCCGCAGCCGAGTGCGGCGCGCCCCGCAGAAAACAGCGGTGCCAAGCGTGCCTTCGACGTCGTTATCGTAGGCGGCGGCTCGGCCGGAGTTGCAGTGGCATCGAGTCTTCAGCGTCGTAACGGCAAACTTCGCATCGCGATCCTGGACGCGGCCAGTGAGCATTACTATCAACCCGGCTGGACCATGGTGGGTGGGGGTGTCTTTACTGCTGCGAGTACGAGGCGGCAAATGCAGGATATTATCCCTCGGGGTATCAACTGGATCAGGAGTGCTGCGATAGGATTCGATCCGGAGGCGAACGAGGTCGAGATCGCAAACGGCTCACGGGTGCACTACGGTCAGTTGATTGTCTGCCCCGGACTGGTCCTGGATTGGTCAGCGATTGACGGTCTCGAAGACAGTCTGGGTCGCAATGGTGTGACGTCGAATTATAGATATGACCTGGCGCCCTATACCTGGAAGCTTGTTGAATCGATGCAGTCAGGGAAGGCTGTGTTTACCCAGCCAGGGATGCCTATAAAGTGCGCGGGGGCACCACAAAAAGCCTTGTATCTGTCCTGTGACCATTGGCAGCGTCACTCCGTTCTCCAAAATGTCGAGGTGGACTTTTTTAACGCCGGGGGCGTGTTGTTCGGTGTCAGTGCCTATGTTCCGGCCCTGCAGTCTTATATCGACCGTTACAAAGCGAACGTACACTACGGGCATACACTGACTGCCATTTACGGCAACGAGCGGATTGCCCGCTTTAAGGCCAAAGATGCCAACGCCGCAGAAGTCACGATAGAAAAGCAATTCGACATGATCCATGTCTGCCCGCCACAACGGGCGCCGGAATTCGTGGCCAAGAGCTCGCTCTCTGACGCCGGGGGATGGCTCGACGTGGATCCACACACCCTGCGCCACAAGAAATTTAGCAATATCTGGGGCCTAGGTGATGTGATGAACACGACTAATGCCAAGACCATGGCAGCTGTGCGCAAACAGGTGCCCGTCGTGGCTCAGAATCTTCTCGCCTGTCTGGAATCCCGCGAACCGGCATGGGGCTATGACGGCTATGGCTCCTGCCCGCTGACCGTCGAACGCGGCAAGATTGTTCTGGCAGAATTCGGCTATGGAGGCAAGCTGTTGCCCACTTTCCCGGACTGGTTGATTAAAGGCACAAAGCCGACGCGCACAGCCTGGTGGTTGAAAAAGGATGTGCTCCCAGCCGTCTACTGGCACGGGATGCTGAAAGGCAGAGAATGGATGGCCGGCGCACAGCCTCTGGAAACCGTTAGCACTTGAGTTCGGGAATGGGTATCCGGTTTCCGGCGCGGAATTGGGTCAGGGGTTACGATCGCGAGGCGTTTACCGCCGATATTATCGCGGCGGCGATCGTCTCCATCATGCTGATCCCCCAATCTCTGGCCTACGCGCTGCTGGCGGGGTTGCCGGCGGAGGTGGGCCTTTACGCCAGTATCCTGCCGCTGATCGCCTATGCGCTGTTGGGAACGAGTTCAACGCTTTCCGTGGGCCCGGTGGCCATTACTTCACTACTGACGGCCTCAGCACTGGCTGCGATTACTGAGGCGGGTAGTACTGATTACCTGGCTGGAGCCATCATGCTGGCAGCCCTGTCCGGGCTGATGCTGCTGGCATTCGGACTGTTGCGCCTGGGCTTCGTCGCCAATTTCCTGTCCCACTCGGTGGTCTCAGCCTTCATCAGTGCCTCGGCGTTGATTATTGCCCTGAGTCAATTGAAGCATTTGCTCGGTGTGGATGCGGACGGAGACAATGTCTTGGCGATGGCCCACGACCTGCTTGGTTCGCTCGGAGTCATTCACGGCCCCACATTGGTACTCGGGGCCCTGGCCCTGGCCTTACTCCTGGGCATGCGCTCGTTTGGCGCCCGGCTCTGGGAGAAGCTGGGCCTGAAGCAGCATTCGGCGCGGCTCGTTAACCGCAGTGCGCCTGTTCTCATCGTGTTGATCACCCTCGGCCTCGTCTGGGCCCTGAGTCTCGACGCCGCCGGGGTAGCGGTTGTGGGCACCATCCCGCGGGGATTGCCGCTGCCAACGCTACCGAGCTTCGATCTGGAACTCATACGACAACTCATTATTCCGGCCCTGCTGATTTCGATCATCGGTTATGTGGAGTCCATTTCAGTGGGCCGGACCCTGGCGGCGAAACGCCGCGAGCGGATCGACAGCAACCAGGAACTGGTCGGCCTCGGTGCGGCGAATCTGGCGTCTGCAGTGTCTGGCGCCTTGCCGGTGACCGGAGGCTTCTCCCGTTCTGTCGTCAATTTCGACGCCGGTGCGCGGACTCAGGCGGCAAGCATTTATGCGGCCCTGCTTATCGCCCTCGCTACCGTGCTGCTGACGCCGGCGCTTTACTATCTACCCAACGCGACTCTGGCCGCCACCATAATCGTTGCGGTTCTGTCGCTGGTGGATTTTTCAGTGTTCGCAAAGACCCTACGCTTTTCCCGCAGTGATTTCAGTGCCGTCATGCTGACTTTCTTCATGACCCTGGGATTTGGTGTCGAGGTTGGGGTCAGCGCGGGCGTTCTGGTTTCCCTGCTGCTGTATCTGTACCGCACGTCTCGGCCCCATATAGCCGAAGTGGGGCAAGTTGCGGGAACGGAACATTTTCGCAACGTCAAACGCTACCGGGTGATTCTTTACCCCGAGATCCTCACCCTGCGCGTCGATGAAACGCTGTTCTTCGCCAATGCCAATTACCTGGAGGAGATGGTCTACGACCGGGTTTTCCAGGATGACCGGATCGCCCACGTCATCCTGATGTTCAGCGCTATCAATGAGTTGGACTTCAGTGCGCTGGAGGTAATGGAAACCCTCAACGCTCGCCTTTTCGAGCAGGGCATTCTGTTGCATATCAGCGAGCTGAAAGGGCCGGTTCAGGACCGGCTCGAAGCCGTGCACTTTCTCGAAGAACTGACGGGCCAGGTCTATCTCACCCAGTACCAGGCCATTCGGGACCTGGCCGGCCGACACGGCTACGAAGCCATTAGCTGAGCTGGCTGAAATCAGATCGGGCCGGGCAGCGGCAGGGGGCCATCGCGCAGGATGCGATTCCAGACTCGTTCGCCAACCTGATAAGCCTCTTCCATGATCGCTTCCTCATCCAGAGTCAGCACTCGGTGATCGCGCATGATGAATTTACCGTCCACCATAACTGACTCGATGTCTGAGGGTTGACCATTGTGGACCCAGGCCGAGAGTATGCGGCCGGAGGGAATGAGGTGGGGTTTCATGGTGTCGAGAACGAGCAGGTCCGCCTTCTTGCCTACTTCCAAAGAGCCGATACTGTCGGCCTGATTGACTGCCATGGCGCCGCCGCCAGCGGCTGAGGCCAGCATGTCTTCGGGCTGAGGTAAGGTGCCAGGTATCTCATCATTGCGCTGGATACGCTCCATGGAGATTGCAGTCTTCATCACGTGCAGCATGTCGGTATGGTTATTGTCCGTACCCATGGCGATCGGGCAGCCCGCGGCCCTAAGGGCATTGATTGGAGGATTGACGCCGCGGTTGGCAGCCATGGCCGCCTGATGCGTAATAATGGTTCGGGTTCTGCCCAGTGCCTCTATTTCCGTGGCGTCGCAGTAACGGGCGTGGGCGGCAAAAAGCCGCGGTCCGAGGAAGCCATGATTATCCAGAAAGATGGCCGGGCGTACACCGTGATAGCGCAGCATGAAATCAACCTCGGCCTGAGACTGGGTCATGTGAATGGTATAGCCCAGTTGGTGGCGGTCGGCGAACTCGCGCACATCCCTGAGCAACTCCGGTGATGACAGTTCTGTCAGGGCAGCCGCGGGAAATACACTGATCAGTCCATCCTGGCGGCCATGCCAGGTGTCGTAGAGGTCGCTGATGCGCTGCATGCCCTCGTTGCGCAGCTGGTCGGAGAAGCGGGGTGGGACGCTGTTGGCCAGACGCGGTGGCGACATGGGGCCACTTACCGTGGTGATGTCGCGGACCGATTCGGCAAACACCCAGCGCTGGCCGCTTTGAGCCAGCTCCGCGGCGTCGCGGGCGATGCCGCCAGTGTTTTGAACCATGGTCGTGGTGCCGCTGCGAATCCCTTCTAATGCGGCCAGGACCGACATCAGGGTAGCCTCATCGGAAGACAGCAGACTGGCCGGGCTCTGCTCCAGATTCAGGCTGTTGGGGAAGCCATAATCTTCATTGAAGCCCTTGGCGATGGTTGCCGAAAGGTGAGCGTGGCAATTAATCAGGCCCGGCAGCAGCGCCTTGCGGCTGCCGTCATAAACCTCGGCGTCCGGAAACTGGGCCATTACCTCCGGGGTATCGCCGATGGCCGCGATTCGGTTTCCCTGCACCGCCAGCGCCATATCTCGTAGCGTGCGCCGCTCAGAATCGTTGGTGACGATGGTGGTGTTGCTGAATACCACCGTCTCCCCGGTAGTCGGGGCCTGGGCCAACAGGGGTTGAGAGGCCAGGCCGCCCACGGCGGCGCCGGCTCCAGCGAGGAGTTGGCGGCGGCTCAGGCGCAGGGGCTCGTTGTCTTGTTTGCGGCTCATTAATTTCTACCTCCTTCAATTATTTTGAACTTTCTATAATCTTTACTAACTTTCTCATTGCTGTGCCACAGTTTCAGGCCCTTTGCCTAGCGCTGATAAGCGGCTCCGAGCGGTCCGTCTCACAGGTAGCTTGCGCCGCTGCGGTCCACGCCGCTGCGGGGTGCCTTTACTCTAAAAATGCCTTGAAAAACGGTCATTTTTCGCCGTTCAGCGTTGGCCCTTTATTGCATGGGCACAAGCTAACCGCCAGCCGCCCCTTGTTTGTGCAAGAGTAACTGTTCACGCGCCTCGCAGTTCAGTATCGCCTATTGGAGTCCATGGCTTGATGTCTGAAACCGTTAAGAAACACTCGAAACACTGGGAGTGCTCTGATTAAAGCAGGCATGCCTCTGGCTTTCAGCCGGCGGGTCTGACCAGATGCCAATGCGCCGGCGAGCCGACAGCCCGTCGCGGAATGGCATCTGGTCAGGAGTGCCGACTGGAAGCCCCACTGGGCGAGGCCTGTAAGCCCTTGCTCCGGCTTTGCATCCCTTGGCAATAGAGCTCGCCATTCCCTGCGGGCTGCGCCTTGCAGCAAGGGTTACAGATTCCCGCAGAGGCTTGTCTGCATTAATCAGAGCATCCCTAGCACTTCGCCAATCCAACTGTCTTCGTTGAAGACTATGTGGGTCAGTAAGGTAACTTTCTGTAAACACTCAGATTACAAACACTCAGATTACAAACACTCAAACTATAGACACTTAGAACTACAGCAATTTGAATGCCAGTCGTTCTGGAGCATCTCCTAAAAATTGTAGCCAGAGACTGGGCCGCATTCCTCGAAAGACTCTCGATGTTCCGTGCAGTGCACCGAATTTTTAACGGGCTTAAGGCATTCTTAATCTGCGATTGGCAGCGCGTAGACCATGAGCGCCGGGTCTGCAGTCGGCACTGCCAAGGGCTCATCTTCGGTCAGCAAACCTGAAATGATGCCGTACAGGGAACCGATGAAGCGACTGGGCTGGCCACGCACCACGGCGACGTACTGGCGCCCATTCACTGCATAGGTGATGGGAAAGGAAGACGGCAGGTGACCCAGTGATGTCTCCCAGAGGACGCTTCCGGAAGCCGCATCCAGGGCCTTGAAAGACTGATCGAGAAAACCGCTGAATACCAGCTTTCCCGCCGTCGACAGCGCCGCCACGGTGGGCGGGGTGCGTTCCCGATGTGACCAGGCCAATTTCCGGGTGTTCAGATCGATGGCCTGAATGCGACCATAGTTGCCATCGCTGTCGGGTCTGGGCACTGGTGAAGACTCAACTCCTGAACTGAGCAAGGAGCCGTCGCCAATGGGACCGCCGATCATGCACATCTCTGAGATTGGCAGGTAGACCAGATTATCGTCCTGGTTGTGGGCCGCCGACTGCCAGTTTCTCCCTCCCAGATAATAGGGGCAGAGCAGGTTACTGGTTTCGGCACTGGGAGTAGCGATGTGGCTTAGGGTCTTAGCGCCAGTCACCGCATCGATTGCCGTAATCATGTTGGTAACGCCGGTGTCTACCGAATCCAGGTAGTCGCCGGTGGCGGCATCGAGGATGTCATACAGGGCCATTTTGCCGGCGGTGAAAACCACCTTGCGGGTCTGGCCAGCGATGGTAATTTCACCGAGTTGGCGCTCATAGACCCAGTCCAGGTCCCACTGATCATTGGGCATGTGCTGGAAGTGCCAGACCAGCTCGCCGCTGCGCGGGCGCAGCGCCAGGGTGGTATTGGTGAACAGGGCGGCATTGGATACTCCGTCGATGCCGAGGTCTTCCATGAGCGGGGCGGTGTCATAAGTCGGGGCGGTGCCGAAATAAACCAGATCCAGTCCTGGATCATAGCTGCCCGGTATCCACACCGAGCCACCGCTGCGCCCGGCCAGCGGCAGATTGTTCCAGCTGTTGCCGCCCGGTTCGTTCGGGCGTGCCACGGTGTGGAAACGCCAGCGTTCTTCGCCGCTGGCCAGGTCGAGTCCGACGATGAAGCCACCCTGAGGGACCACGGTGGCGCCAACGCCTTGCACGATCATGCTGTTGGCGATGATTGGAGCACTGCGCAGTGAGTAGTAGCCGGGAAAGTTTGCGGAATCGACGGGCGTGTCGATAGTCTGCTGCCAGACCGTGGCGCCAGTTCTGGCGTCGAGCGCCACGATGTCGAGGTCATTATGGGGCACAATGACCAGCTCGCCGTGCAGGGCGATGCCTATGCGACGGCCATCCAGGTTGTCCCGGTCGTGCTCATAGCGCCAGAGTTCTTCGCCGCTGCGGGCATCCAGTGCAAGCAGACGGTTTTCGGTGTCGGCAATGAATAAAACGCCGTCGTGGACCAGCGGCGTGGTCATGTTGCCACCGGGATTGAGCGGCGTAGACCAGGCCAGCGTCAACTGCTCGACGTTGTCGCGATCGATTTGATCCAGTGGGCTGTGACCGCTGAGATTATAGCTTCGCCGCCACATCAACCAGTCCTCTGCAGGGGGATTCAAGAGCAACTGGGTCGTCACCGGCGAGTAGTCGCTCAGGGGGGGAATGGTGTCGGTCGCGGTCTGGGCCATGGCGACGCTCGATGCCAGCAGCCATAGACCAGCCAATGCCTGCGAAGGGGCGGTTATTATCATGATTATTGCCTCTTGTCGGTTGGAATCACTGCAGCCAAGTTAGCACCGCCCCGCTGACCCGTCCACGCTTGCGCAGGATCGGGTAAGGCTATTTAATTCACAACATAACGCCGCCAGGACCGTAACTGTTTCCATGTTGCCAGCCCCCACTCATTTCTGCCGCCGCTGCCTGCTGGCCTTGCCTCTGCTCCTGCTTTCTTCCGGCCTGCGCGGTGAAGAGGTGCTGGTGGCTGTGGCGGCCAATTTCGCCGCCCCGATGACCGAACTGGCGCAGCGCTTCGAGCGCCAGAGCGGTCACGAACTGCAGCTCAGTTTCGGCGCCTCGGGTCGTTTCTTTGCCCAGATCAGTAACGGGGCGCCGTACCAGGTCTTCCTGTCGGCGGATCAGGACAAGCCTCGGCGCCTGGTTGACAGTGGTCTGGCGCTGGCGGACTCAAGATTTACCTATGCCCTGGGGGCGCTCGTGCTGTGGAGCGCCGATGCGGAACTCGATTTGTCCGGACCCGAGGTGCTCAGAGGCTCGACCTACGAGCGCCTGGCGCTGGCCAACCCAAGGCTGGCGCCCTACGGCCAGGCGGCAGTGGAGGTGCTGGAGTCTCTGGGGCTTGCGGAGCCCAGCCGGTCACGCTGGGTGATGGGGGAGAACGTCGCCCAGACCTATCAGTTCGTGGCCTCCGGCAATGCATCGCTCGGCTTCGTGGCGCTGTCCCAGGTGAGTGCGGGCGGTAACTTAGCGAGGGGGTCTGGCTGGCTGGTGCCAACGCATTTACATACCCCCATCCGCCAGGATGCGGTCCTGCTGACGCGGGCTGCAGACTGCGCGGCCTGCCGCCAGTTTCTGGATTTTCTACGCACGCCGGAGGCGGCGGAAGTGATTCGGGACTTCGGTTACGCCGTGGAATGAGTCACTGTATCTCGGCAATCACTGCCTTCAAACTGCGAAGACGGACCACCTGGAAATTCAATAAGCTCACTTATCTCTATTTCTGCCAATAATTCCGGCGTGTATTAGGCAATTGAAGAAGGATAGAGCGCTGCGGTTCCTAATGTTTTGATAGCTCTGTCTGGGTTCGTCAGCTGCCATTCGCACCCGGCCGCTTCGTCATGTTGTCAGCAAAACATTCTCGACCTCTCAAGTTCTTGAATAAACCTACCCATTGAAGCCTCGTCTTCAGGGCGCAGGTGAACCAAAACTATAACCGACGACCACCAGCGCCCCGCAACTAGTCTCAAGTTAGCTGACTCATAAATGAAGAGGGCCAGAGTATGAACTGCCCGTTAAGGGAGCATACTCTGGCCCATCAACTGCGAATCTTTTCTAGTACAACAAAGCCCGTAAGTCAGTCACGAATAATTGGGCGACCTTTACCCGGAGCACCGCGCCAGAAGCGACGTTTGGGTTCTTCTTCGACAGTCGTTTCCTCAAAGCGGGCGAACTCAACTTGTTCCGTTTGTTGCTCCGCATTCACATCGCGCAATCGGCGAGAATGGGGAAATGATTTGCCTGGCG
>JGI12109J20283_10631456_pt1 | contig 28965 bp, 20 predicted proteins | sample ElkSlonscriptome_12_FD_20283 | JGI IMG/M metagenome (IMG submission 20283)
AGCCGAGCGGGAGATCGAGTTCGACGCCACATCGGGCGTCGTGCCGGTCGAGTTCCCGCCGCTGGAGGCGCATCGCTAGGACGAGGAATTCGGTGAGGGTGGAAAACTGGCGGGTTGGTCCTCACCGGAGCCGGCGCCGCGGGAGAAATCCCGCGGCGCCGTCGTCTTGCCCCTTCGTTCCTGCGCTTGCTCGCCCGCCGCGCGGCGTGCACACTCCGCGCACCCCATGTCGCCATCGTTCGGAGTCCCGTCTTGCAGTCCGACCTTCCACTCTACCGGCAGCTCCACGTCCAGATCCTCGCCGCCATGATCCTGGGCATCCTTCTCGGATGGGCCGGGGGTGAAACGGCAGCGAACCTGCTGGGCTGGATGGGTACGATCTTCGTGCGCCTGCTGCGCATGGTGATCGTGCCGTTGATCCTGTCGAGCATCGTGAGCGGCGTGGCGTCGGTCGGTGGCGGCAGGTCCCTCGGGCGTCTGGGTGCCAAGACCTTCGCCTACTACGTGTCCACGAGCCTGCTCGCGATCCTCACCGGGCTGGTGCTCGTGAACCTGATCCGGCCCGGAGTGGGGGCGGATCTCACCGGACAGTCGAGTGCGTCACTGCCCGAGCTGCAGACTCCGAGCAGCCTGGGTGACATCATCTTCCGCTTGATCCCGACCAATCCGGTGGCGGCGATGGTCGAGGGCGACATGCTCGCGATCATCTTCTTCGCCCTGCTCGTCGGCGTGGCGATCACCAAGCTGCCGCGCGAGATCAGCGAACGCATGCGGACCGGTTTCCAGGACTTCTTCGAGATGATGATGGTTCTCACCGGCGGCGTGATCAAATTGGCGCCGCTCGGTGTGCTGGGGCTGATGACGAAGACGGTGGCCACCAGTGGCCTGGGTGCGTTCGGCGCGCTCGCGCTCTACGCCGCGACGATCGTCGCCGGGTTGTTGATCCACAACCTGGTGACCATCCCGTTGATCCTGTCGCTGGTGGGGCGCATGAATCCGATCCACCATGCGCGCAACATGACCGAAGCTTTGCTCATGGCCTTCTCGACCAGCAGCAGCTCGGCGACCCTGCCGGTCACGATGCGCTGCGCGGAGTCGCGGGTCGGTGTGAGCAACAAGGTGGCGAGCTTCACCCTGCCGATGGGCGCGACGATCAACATGGACGGCACCGCGCTCTACGAGTGTGTGGGCGTGATCTTCATCGCGCAGGTGATCGGCTTCGACCTTTCCTTCGCAGCGCAGGCGACCGTCGTCCTGACGGCTCTGTTGGCGTCGATCGGTGCGGCCGGCATTCCGAGCGCGGGACTGGTGATGATCTTCGTCGTGACCGAGTCGGTCGGCATGACCGGACCCGAGGTGGCCACGGTGGTGGGCATGATGCTCGCGATCGATCGTCCGCTCGACATGCTGCGCACCGCGACCAACGTGATGAGCGACTCGACCGGCGCCGCTGTGATCGCGCGCAGCGAAGGCGAGACCGGCGTCAATGCCAGCTGATGGTTCGTTGCGACGTGACGAGGTGAAACGATGATTCTCTCCGACCGGGACATCCGGAGTGCCGTCGACAAGGGGCGCATCCGTATCGAGCCCTATGATCCGAGCTGCGTGCAACCGAGCAGTGTGGACGTTCGCATCGACCACGACTTCCTGGTATTCCACAACGCACGACGCGCCTTCATCGATCCACGCGAATCGATGGACGACCTCACCGAGCGCATCACCATCGCCGACGGGGAACGATTCATCCTGCACCCCGGTGAGTTCGCACTCGGCTCGACACTCGAGTACGTCGGCCTGCCCGACGACCTGGTCGCACGGCTCGAAGGGAAGAGTTCCCTCGGACGACTGGGACTTCTGATCCACTCGACGGCCGGCTTCATCGATCCCGGGTTCGAGGGCCACATCACACTCGAGCTGAGCAACGTCGCCAACCTGCCGATCGCGATCGACCCCGGAATGTTGATCGGTCAGATCAGCTTCCAGGGGATGAGCTCGCCCGCCGAGAATCCCTACGGGAGCGGTTCGTTGGGCAGCAAGTACCAGGGACAGCGAGGTCCGACCCCTTCGGCCTACCACCGGAACGTTTCCGGAAAGTCGGAGAAACACAGCGAATAGAGGACTCCGGGATCGGTTGCAGCATCCGGTCCAGGGCCTAACTTGATGGGGTCACATTTTCGGGTTCTCAGCGCTTCGCACGGCGCCACGCCGTTGGAAGCGCGCGCGTCCGGGCCACTGACCGCCCAATGCCGCTCCCCGCGGCCGATCGCGCGCCGAACGTCGCCGGTGCGAACCCGATCCGAATCCACGAGCCCCGACTCCGCCCGAGGGAGGACCCATGGGTACCGAGACGAATTCGTCCGCGCGGACCTACCGTGCGTTCGGTCCGGCCCAGCTGGACCAGATCGAAGGCCTCAAGGTTCTCGATCCCGACGTGCGCCTCGACATCGAGGCGGTCGCGCAGGTCCTTCCGTTCAGAGTGAATCAGTACGTCGTCGACGAGTTGATCGACTGGGAACGGGTGCCGAACGATCCGATGTTCCAATTGACCTTCCCGCAAGAAGGCATGTTGCCGCCACGCGACCTTCGCGTCATGCGCGAACTGCTGCATCGCGGCGCGGACAAGAAGACCATCAAGGCGGCCGCGCGCGACATCCAGTACAAGATGAATCCCCATCCCGCGGGTCAGTTGCAGTTGAACGTGCCGCGTCTCGACGACGAGCCGGTGCCGGGTGTGCAGCACAAGTACCGCGAGACGGTGTTGTTCTTCCCGAGCGCGGGACAGACCTGTCACGCCTACTGCACCTACTGTTTCCGCTGGGCGCAGTTCGTCGGTCTGGAGGATCTGAAGTTCGCGTCGCGCGACGTGGATCGTCTCGTGGACTACCTGCGAGCGCATCCCGAGATCACCGACGTTCTCTTCACGGGCGGCGATCCGCTGATCATGAAGACGCCGGTGATCCGCAAGTACGTCGAGCCCCTGCTCGAGATCGAGACGCTCCGCACGATCCGGTTCGGCACCAAGGCCACGGCCTACTGGCCGCAGCGCTTCGTGACCGACCCCGATGCCGACGATCTCCTGCGTCTCTTCGAAGAGGTCGTGGCCAGTGGTCGTCATCTGGCGCTCATGTCGCATTCTTCGCATCCGGTCGAGCTCGAGCCGACGATTGCGCAGCAGGCTTTCCGGCGCATCACCGACACCGGCGCGGTGATCCGTTGCCAGGCGCCCTTGATCCGTCACGTGAACGACGACGCGAAAGTCTGGGCGGACCTGTGGAAGGCCGAGGTCGCCCTGGGCGCGGTTCCGTACTACATGTTCGTCGAGCGGGACACCGGGCCGCGGAACTACTTCGAGGTTCCGCTCTCGCGGGCTCTGCGGATCTTCCAGCAGGCCTTCCAGAGCGTCTCGGGTCTGGCGCGCACGGTTCGTGGTCCGAGCATGTCCGCCACGCCGGGCAAGGTGCTCGTCGACGGAGTCGCCGAGGTCGCCGGGCGCGAACTCTTCGTACTGAAATTTCTCCAGGGACGAGAACCGCGCTGGACGGAAAAGATCTTCTTCGCCGAACATGATGACGAAGCGGCCTGGCTCGACGAGCTGACGCCTGCCTTCGGAGAAGAACGCTTCTTCTTCGAGAACACGATCCGTCGGATGGCTTCCTCCAGCGGGACGGAGCTGCTGACGGCTGCGGGCGACGAATGACCGTCCGCGCACGGAGTCGTCGATGACCACCAAGACCGACGCCTACGCCGGACTCGCCCGGCAGCTCGACGCGTTGCTCGAGACCGAGACCGACTGGTTGGCCAACGCCGCCAACACGTGCGCCCTGGTCATGGAATCCCTTCCCGACCTGAACTGGGTCGGTTTCTACCTGCGCCGCGGCGACGAACTCGTCCTGGGTCCGTTCCAGGGGCGGGTGGCGTGCGTTCGCATTCCCGTGGGGAAGGGCGTTTGCGGGACGGCCGCGGCCGACGGAAGGTCGGTCGTCGTCGAGAACGTTCACGACTTCGAGGGTCACATCGCCTGTGACGCGGCGTCGAACGCCGAGCTCGTCGTTCCGATCGTCGTCGATGGTCGCTGCGTGGCCGTCTTCGATCTCGACAGCCCGACCGTCGGGCGCTTCGACGACGACGATCGGGCCGGAGTCGAAGGCCTCGTCTCGACCTGGGTCGCGCGTAGCGCGCTGGACGACCTGGTCCGTGTGGCTTCGTGAACGCGCCCGCCGTCGACCCCGCCCTGCGCACGACGATTCTCGACCCGCCGATCGCCACGCAGACACTTCCGGGGATCGGGGGGCGACTGCGTGCCCGCCCGGAGGACTTCGTGGTCGACGAGATCGCGGCCTACGCGCCCGACGGGCGCGAAGAGCGTCACTTGATGGTGCGCATCGAGAAGCGCGGCATCGCGTCGCAGGAAGCCGTCTACGCACTCACGGATCACGCACGCGTGTCGCGCCACGACGCGGGGATGGCCGGACGCAAGGACACCGACGCGGTCACGCGGCAGTGGATCACCTTGCCCTGGGCCGCACGTGAACCACTCGAGACCTTCGAACACGATGCCGTACGCGTTCTCGAAGTGCACCCACATGGACAGAAACTGCGCACCGGTCACTTGCACGGCAATCGTTTCGCGCTCGTGGTGCGGGATCTCGCGGTGGATGCGTCCGCGGCCCGTCATCGCATCGCGGCAAAGCTCGACGCGCTGCGGGCCGCGGGCGGACTCGAGAACCTCTACGGAGGACAGCGCTTCGGTCGCGAGGGCAGCAACCTCGAACGTGGCCTGCAGGCGATGCGGGCCGAGAGCTTCGACCGGCGCCACACGTTCCTCGCGAGCGCGGCCCAGGCCGGCGTCTTCAATCTCTACGTTCAGCGCCGACGGGCCGACGGTGGGTTGCGCCGTGTCCTGGCGGGGGACGTACTCCGGAAGGTCGAGAACGGCGGAATGTTCGTCTGTGACGATGCCGCGGCGGACCAATTGCGTCTGGATGCCGGAGAGCTCCAGGTCACCGGCCCCTTGCCCGGCGGCAAGACCCGCCGTCCACCCGAAGGCACGCCGTCGGCGTCGTTCGAGGACGCGGTGCTCGCCGAGCTCGATTTCGACTATGCTTCACTCCAACGCCACGGCAAACGTCTTCCAGGAAGCCGGCGCCCATGCGTGCTCGACCTCGACACACTCGGCTTCGAAGTCGAAGACGCGCCCGCGCACGATGATCTCGGCGCGGGACTGTGCCTGCGTTTCACGCTGCCCGCGGGCAGTTTCGCGACCCAGGTCCTGCGGGAGTTGCAGGACGGAACGGAGACCGCTCCATGAGCCTCGAACTCGCCGGCTACCAGCGGCGCGCCCTACGTGCCGCCGCGCACGATCTCGACCCCGTGGTCCACGTCGGTCAAGGAGGCGTGGGAGAGAGCCTCCTGAATTCGGTCGACGAGGCGCTCACCGCGCACGAGTTGATCAAGATGCGTTTCGTCGATCACAAGGATCAGAAGAAGCAGCTCGCTGCCGAGATCGCCGAGAAGCTGGAGGCCGTCGTCGCCGGAACGGTCGGCCACGTCGCGATTCTCTACCGGCCGCATCCCGACCCGAAGGAGCGGCGGATCGTCGTTCCCGAGCGCGACGCTTCAGACCCGGCGTAGCACGTCCCACTGGTAGTTCACCGGGAAGTCCGGCAGGTCCTTGCCCTTGTCGGTGACCGAGCCCACGCGCTCGAAACCGCTGTCGCGAAGCGCCGCATTCCACTGTCGGGCATCGTAGCTTCGCAGGGCGTAGGTCGTGTCGAAGACCTCGATGCCCGAGGGTCGCTCCACTTCGATGTGACTGATCACGGTCTCTTGGCGCGTCGTGCGCTCGGGCGGAAGGTACTGGACGACTTGGCGGACCGTGCACGAGCCGCGGCGGCCGATCCACTCGTCCTCGCTCGGGTCCTCTTCGTCGTACAGGCTGAGACTGATCCCCACGAGATAGAGTCCGTGCGGCTTCAGGCTGCGTGCGACTTCGTGGAAATGACGACGGACGCTCCCGGCGTCGAGCAGGTGGCGCAGGCTGTTGACGGGGATGAAGGCGATGTCGTGGCTCGACTCTCCGATGCGCTCGGCAAAGGCGGTCATGTCGGCTTCCACGAGCTTCACGCGGCGACTCAGGCCGCGTCGTACGAGGCCCTTTCGCGCGTAGTCGAGCATGCCCGCGTCGAGGTCGATGCCGGTGGCGCGATGGCCGCGGCTGGCCAGGACACGGAGATAGCGTCCGCTCCCGCATGCTGGTTCGAGCCAACGACGTCGCGATCCTCCCGGTGCGTCGAAGCGCGTGGCAACACGCTCGAGCACGTCCACGTCTTCGGACGTCCCTGGCGTGTGGAGAATGTCGTAGATCATGGGATGTGCGTAGGGGTCGGTCAGTTCCGCGGATTTCATGTTGCATCTCCCTGCCGACCCATCGACGGACCGAAGTCCAGTCGCCATCCGAGCGCCTTCCACGTGTCGCGTTCGGCCTCGAGGTCCGCGATCGACAGAGGATGTTCTCCCAACCAGCCGTCGACGAAACGCAGGGTCATGCGACGCGTATCGGGATCGCTGGACAGGTGCGGCTTGGGTCCCGGGCGGCGGCTCCGGTTCAGCAGGACCGCCAGGCGCAGGACGAGGCACAGGAAAACGGCTGCCTCGCGTTCGGACGGTCCGATGGCGTCGAAGTACTCGCTGCGCAGCTTGCGACGATGCCCGCGCACGATCGCCGCGAGCAGTTGCTGGTCGTCTCGGCTGAAGCCCGGCATCTCGGATTCACTCAGCAGGTACGCGCCGTGTTTGTGGTACCCGGTATGCGCGACGGCGAGGCCGATCTCGTGAAGGCTCGCGGCCCATCCCAGAATGCGCGCCGCGCTTTCGGGATCGAGTTGTTCGGGTGGCGTGGCCTGCTCCAGGAGGTGGTGGAGTGTCGCGCGCACTCTGGTGCTCTGCGCACGGTCCACGCGATATTGTTCGACGAAGCGCCGGATGGTGCGATCACGCACGTCCTCGTGGCGGATGCGTCCGAGGAGATCGTAGAGAAGGCCTTCGCGCAGGGCTCCGTTGCTCGTCTCCATGCGTTCGATGTGAAGGCGCTTGAAGATGGCGAGAAGAATGGCCAAGCCACCCGGTAGGACCGGAGCGCGGTCGGACTTCAGACCGGGGAGTTCGAGTGCGTCGACGTGACCGGCCGCCACCATGGCCTTGCGGAGGCGCTTCATCGCGGGGTGCGTGATCTCGCCCTTCGTCCAGCCACTCTGGCGCAGGATCTCGCTGATCGCCAGCGCCGTGCCGGAGGCGCCGATGCAGCGGTTCCAGGCTTCCTCGCGCAGCGTCTGTTCGACCGTGCGCACTTCGAGCGAGGCTTGCGTCTGCGCGGCGCGGAAGGACTCGCGGTCGATCCGGCCGCCTTCGAAGAAGCGGCGCGTGTAGTGGACGCAGCCCATGAACTGACTCGTACCGATTTCGACGTCGAATCCGTACCCGCGAATGAGTTCGGTCGAGCCGCCGCCGATGTCGACGACCAGGCGTCTCTCGTGACGTGCCGGGATCGTGTGGGCGACGCCCAGATAGATCAGGCGCGCCTCCTCGACACCGCTGATGACCTCGATCGTGTGGCCGAGCGCCCGGCGGGCCGCGTCGCGAAAGGCGGGGGAGCGTTTCGCGATGCGCAGGGTGTTCGTGCCAACGGCGCGGACGCGATGTGCCGGTATTCCCTCGAGGCGTTCGCCGAAACGTTCCAGGCACGCGATCGCGCGGTCGGCGACCTCCGGGGCGATCTCGCCGTCGGGATCGAGACCCTCGGCCAGGCGCACCGGTTCCCGACTACGGTCGAGGATCTGGACGTCGTGGTCACCCTGTCGCGCGATCATCAGATGGAAGCTGTTCGAGCCGAGATCGACGGCGGCGACATGGTCACCGGCCGCGGTCACGGGTGTGGAGGGATCGGCGCGCAAGAGGGTCTTCTTCGAAGGTGCTTCGTGGGATTTCCGGGACTCAGGTCCGAGCGAGGCGGCGCAGCACCTTCGGCGTGCTGAGCCATTCCAGCGTGGCGCCAGTCGTTTCGCCTTCGAGGACGATGCTCGCCGCGCCCGACTTCTTCAAGGACGACACGAGAAGATCACCCACGCCCAAGAGGTTGGCCAGGAGACGATCGAGTTGGGGCGCGTGGCCCACGACGAGAACGCACTCGGTGTCGAGTGCGCGGAGGTAGGCCGCCGAACTGCTCGGGTGAGCCCCGGGAAGGAGGTCGTCGCGCGTCTCGACCTGATCCCGATCCAGCCCGAAGACGTCCACGCAGATGTCGGTGGTCTCCACGGCGCGCCGCCAGGGGCTGGTGCAAACGATTTCGGGGCGCAGGTCCAGGCGCTTGAGGCCACGGATCGCGCGACGCGTACGCTGATGGCCTTCCTGCGTCAGGAAGCGTTCGGGATCCGGAGGGCACTCCGGGTGATCGCGATCGATGGCGATGCCGTGGCGCAGCAGGATGACACGCATCAGACTTCTTCCTTCCGGGCCTGCGCCTCGGTGGGAACCGTCGGGTCCTCGGTCGGAGCCGAGGGAAGTGCACGAACGAGCCCGCGGATGCGACCGCGCGGCAATCGGGACGAGGCCGTGTCGATCCGGCTCTCGACGTTCTCCGACCCGTCGGCGAGTCGATGACGTCGTGCGCCGACCTCCATGCGGTCATCGGCCTCCAGCCGGATGCTGTCGTCGCGGCCGAGGGCTTCGAGCCATCGCGCCGCGGCTTCGGCGTGGACGCGCCGCTCCCACGCCTGGGCCAGATCGCCGACACGTCGCCGGATCTTGCCGGTGCGGGCGCCGACGTGCTTGCGAGCACCACGCAGGCCCGATTGCACGGCCCGCAGTCGCGTCGCTCGCAAGGCCGCGTCGTGCGTGGCCTCGGTTTCGACCAGGTCGCGCCGGATCGCATTCGACAAGGCATGCAGGACCGCGGGACGCGATCGCACACGATTTTGCAGGACCGTACGCAGACTCCGAGCCCAGGCGGGATGCCCGGGCGCCATGGCGCCGCTCGGCTGCGCCAAGGTGCGGTCGAGAATGGCGTGAACGCGCTCGAGGAGCAAGGGCGCGAGTGGACTGTCTTCGGTTGCCAGGTCGTGGGCCAGAGCGATTCCCGCCGTGAGTTCGAGCGCATCGTCGGAGTGGTCTCCCTCGAGCCACGACCGCATGGCCACCAGCGCGTGGTCGGGCCACGAAAGGGGATGTGATTTCCGGCCCAGGGCAACGCGGGTGCGCGGGGCGTTCCACCATTCCGACAGATCGGGGCCTGGATCGATCAGGGCCACTGTGCGCGACGTGCTGCCGTCGAGAAGACTCCACTCCTGCCATTCGAGCTGACCGCCTCCGGGAGCGAACCAGATGCGCCGGTAGGACGACGTCCACAACAGAGGCACGATCAGGCGCCCGCGTGCGATCCACGTGTCGACCGTGGAATCGTCGAGGGTGCGTCGCGCCTGGCCGCGATGGAGTTCCACGCGGGAAGGCTGGCCGGGCGACCGTCGCTCGACGAGCTGCGTCCCTTCACGATGCAGACGGCCCTCGGGCGTGTCCCACCAGATCCAGCACGAGCGGAACTCGGCTTCGGGTTCGGCCGTGGTCCGATGCTTCAGACACCACTCCGTCCACGCCGCGAGCAGCGCGTCGGCGTCGCTCACCGAGCGCGGACTGGGTCCAACACGATCGCGAGGCAAGGTCCGTCCTTCCCGGCGCGAGGCCGATGCGGTGGACCGCTCAGCCTATCACGACTGGCCGTGGCGGTTCGACAACGCGCGGTGAAGATCCTGGAGCGTGTCGAGGTTCGGGCTCTCGCCGCGCAGCCATCGGATCCCATCGACCGCCGCGCGCGCTCCCGACATGGTCGTGATGCACGGCACGTCCGCCAGCGTGGCCGCCTTGCGGATCGCAGTCTCGTCGAAGCGGCTGCGGGCGCCCAACGTGGTGTTGACCACGAGCTGGACCTGGCCGTCGTGGATCGCCTGCGCGATGTCCGGTGTGTCCTCGCCGACCTTGGCGACTGCGGTCGCCTCGATTCCGTGCTCGCGCAGGTAATGCTGCGTTCCCCGCGTGGCCATGACGTCGAAGCCCTGGGCGCGCAGGTCGCGCACGATCGGGAGCAGCGCGGCCTTGTCGGTGTCGTTCACGCTCAGGAAGGCACAGCCTTCGGTCGGCAGTGCGATTCCCGTGGCGAGCTGTGCCTTGGCAAAGGCCTCACCGAAGCTCGCGCCGATTCCCATGACCTCTCCGGTCGACTTCATCTCCGGACCGAGTAGGCGGTCGCTGTCCGGGAATCGTCGGAAGGGGAAGACGGGGCCCTTCACGAAGACGCGAGAGAGTTCGAGCGCTTCTTCGGCACCCTGGTCGTCGAGCGAGTGCCCGAGCATGCAGCGGGTGGCGATCTCGACCAGCGGAACACCCGTCGCCTTCTCGAGGAAGGGCACCGTGCGCGACGCGCGCGGATTGACCTCGAGCACATACATGCTGCCGCCGTGCAGCGCGAACTGCACGTTGATCAGACCGATCACGCCGAGCTCGAGCGCGAGGTCCTCGGTGATGCCGCGCATCGTGTCCAGGTCGAAGGGCGAACAGCGGTAGGGCGGGAGCACCGCGAAGCTGTCGCCGGAGTGCACACCGGCTTCTTCGATGTGCTGCATCATTCCGCCGATCAGGACGCGGGTCCCGTCGCAGACTGCGTCGACGTCGAACTCGACCGCGTTGTCGAGGAAGCGATCGATCAGGACGGGGTGCTCGGGCTCGACGCGGGCGGCTTCCTCGAAGAAGTCGAGCATTCCCGCTTCGTCGTCGACCGCGCGCATGCCGCGACCGCCGAGCACGTAGCTCGGACGGACCATGACCGGGTAGCCGATCTCGGCAGCGACGCGTTTGGCTTCGTCGATACTGCGTGCCGAGCCGTTCTCGGGCGTGAGAACGCCGAGTTTCTTGCACATTTCGTCGAAACGATCGCGGTCCTCGGCACGGTCGATCGCCTCGACCGGTGTGCCGATCAAGGGCACGCCGTTGTGTTGCAACCGGTGGGCGAGTTTCAGAGGTGTCTGTCCGCCGAGGGTGAGAATCACGCCGTCGGGCTTCTCGAGCTCGAGAATGTGCATGACCTCTTCGAAGCGCAGCGGCTCGAAGTAGAGGCGGTCAGCCGTGTCGTAGTCGGTGCTGACCGTCTCAGGATTGCAGTTGATCATGATCGACTCGATGCCCTCGGTCCGCAGTGCGGCGACCGCGTGGCAACAACATGCGTCGAACTCGATTCCTTGACCGATGCGATTCGGCCCCGAGCCGAGGACGACGACCTTCTCGAGATCGTTCGGTCGGGCCTCGTCCGGTCCTTCTTCCCAGGTCGAGTACAGGTACGGCGTTTCACTCGCGAACTCGGCGGCACAGGTGTCGACACGACGGAAGACCGGATGGACGCCCATCTCGGCGCGCAGATAGCGGATGTCGTCGGCGATGATCGGGTCGCCGCCGCTCGGCTGGACCAGTCCGGCGATGCGCGCGTCGGAGAATCCCTCTTGCTTGGCCCGCAAGAGGATGTCCGGTCGCAGTTCGTCGGTCTGGAAGCTCCGCAGCCAGCCTTCGACGCGGATCAGCTCGGCCAGGTTGTCCAGAAACCAGCTGTCGATCCCGGTGACGCGGTGCAGCTCGCTGGGGTCGATGCCACGACGCAACGCGGTGTGCAGCTGGTAGAGGCGATCCGGTGTCGGTCGTGCGAGGTCACGGAGAAGGGTGTCGGTGTCGAGAGCGGTGATCTTCTTGATCGGCACCCAGCCGTCGAGGTCGAGTTCCAGTGCGCGCATGGCCTTCTGAAGCGCTTCACGGAAGGTGCGGCCCATGGCCATGACCTCGCCGACCGAACGCATCGTCGTGCCGAGCGTGTCGCTGGTGCCAGGGAACTTCTCGAAGCTCCAACGCGGGATCTTGACGACGGTGTAGTCGATGCTCGGTTCGAAACACGCACTCGAGCAGCCGGTGATCTGGTTCGGTAGCTCGTCGAGCGTGTAGCCGATCGCGAGCAGGGTCGCGATCTTCGCGATCGGATAGCCGGTCGCCTTGCTCGCCAGCGCGCTGGAGCGCGAGACGCGTGGATTCATTTCGATCACGATGCGTTCGCCCGTGACCGGGTGGATCGCGAACTGCACGTTCGAACCGCCGGTCGTCACGCCGATCGCGTCGAGCACGGCGAGGGCGTCGTCGCGCAGTTCCTGGAATTCGCGGTCGGTGAGGGTCTGGGCGGGGGCGACGGTGATCGAGTCGCCGGTGTGCACGCCCATCGCATCGACGTTCTCGATCGAACAGACGATGATCCCGTTGCCCTTGGTGTCCCGGATGACCTCGAGTTCGTATTCCTTCCAACCGAGGACGCTTTCCTCGACCAGAACGCTGGTCACCGGCGAGAGCGCGAGACCTTCTTCGAGCAGCGTCTCGTATTCCTCGCGGGTCCGGGCGATGCCGCTTCCTGCACCGCCCAGCGTGAAGCTGGCGCGCAGGATCGCGGGAAAGCCGAGTTCGTCGAGGGCAGCTCGGCCTTCATCCATGGTACGCACGAGCAGACTGCGCGGTGTGCGCTGACCGATCGTCGCCATGGTGTCCTTGAACAGCTCACGGTCCTCGGCGAGCTTGACGGCCTTCGCGTCCGCGCCGAGCAGTTCGACACCATGCTTCTCGAGCACGCCTGCTTCGTCGGCTTCGACGGCGAGGTTCAGCCCCGTCTGGCCTCCGACGGTCGACAGGATCGCGTCGGGCTTCTCGCGCTCGAGGATCGCGTCCAACGTATCGATCGTGAGCGGCTCCACGTAGGTCCGGTCCGCGAGCTCCGGATCGGTCATGATCGTGGCCGGGTTGCTGTTCAGCAGGATCGTGCGGTAGCCCTCGGCGCGCAGGGCCTTCAGTGCCTGGGTCCCGGAGTAGTCGAACTCGCAGGCCTGGCCGATCACGATCGGCCCACTGCCGAGCACGAGGATCGACTTCAGGTCACGGCGCGCGGGCATCACGCACCTCCCTGCGCACTGCGGTGCGCATCCATGTCGCGGACGAATCGCCCGAAGAGGTATTGCCCGTCGCGAGGACCCGGAGCGGCCTCCGGGTGGTACTGCACGGAATAGATGGGACGGCCGAGGACCTCGAGGCCCTCGACGCAGTCGTCGTTCAGGCTGCGGTGGGTGAAGCGGATCCGCTCGTTGTCGAGGGATTCGCGTATCACCGCGTAATTGTGGTTGTGGCTCGTGATCTCGACGCGTTCGCCGTCTTCGCGAAAGACCGGATGGTTCGCGCCGTGGTGGCCGAAGGGCAGCTTGAACGTTTCGCCGCCGAGTGCACGGCCGAGCAATTGGTGTCCCAGACAGATTCCGAAGATGGGTAGGCCCGCATCGACCAGCGCGCGGATCTCGTGGACCTGCGCATCGAGGATCGCCGGGTCGCCGGGTCCGTTGCTGAGGAAGATCCCGTCGGGCTTCGGGCCGAGGCGTCCGGCGAGGATGTCCTCGGCCTTCGACGACGCAGGGACGACCGTGAGTTCGCACCCTTCATCGCGAAGGCGCTCGAGGATGCTGCGCTTCACGCCGTAGTCGAAGGCCGTGACCCGGTAGGTCGCGCCACCGTTCCCCGTTCGGGCCTCGAGCGACCAGGGCTCGCTGCAGGTGACCTTTTCGACCCAATTCGTGGCCGCGATCGGTGCGAGCGCACGAGCTTCCTCGATCAGATCCTCGGCTTGCCCGAGTCCCAGGACCGCGCGGCAGGCACCACTTTCGCGCAGAATGGTGGTCACGGCGCGGGTGTCGACGCCACTCAACCCGGGGATCTGGGCGCGACGCAGGACGTCGTCGAGGTCCCGGTCGGCGCGTTGGTGGAACGTTCGCGCACAGTGGTCGCGCACGACCATGCCCGAGGGTCGGATTTGCGCGGATTCGTCTTCTCCGGCGTGAATTCCGTAGTTGCCGATGTGCGCGGCCGTGAAGACCACGATCTGCCCGGCATAGCTCGGGTCGGTGAGGATCTCCTGGTAACCGGTCATGCCGGTCTGGAAGACGATCTCACCGCCCGCCGCCACCCGCGTGGCATCTCCGGCTCCGGGTGCATTCCAGGCGCCGCCGAACCAACGGCCACGGAAGACGTCGCCCGTTTCCAGGGCGAGCAGAGGAGTCGACACGGATCCAGCCCGCGCAGCGGGAGTGTCGGCCGGACGATCCGTCATGCGGGGGCCTCTCGACCGAGGGGTCAGGGTAAATCGACCGGACAGTAGGCGATCAGGTGGCGTGGATCAAGACTGGGCCGTGGTTCGTCGGACACACGTATCTCCGGCGACACCGGTGGGCACGAAAGAGCCCGCCCCCGGGATCTCCGGGAGCGGGCTTGGTCCGTCAGGGTGTCTCGGCGTTCTAGAAGTTCGGAACTTCGATCGCGTACTGCGCGGGGATCAGGACGACCACTTCGACGGCCCAGTCGAAGTCGTCCTCATTGCCCTGCGTCGGTTCCGGATCGGCCGTGTCCCACGTGGCTTCGAAGGCCAGGCCGACGAGCTCGGAGCGCGCCGAATCGAGGTTCCCGTCGAGGTAGAACGACAGGAAGTCGTTGAGCCGGCCCTTCAGGCTCGTGAGTCCGGTCGCAGCGCCGGCGGCCAGTTCGATGCCGCCGTTGGCGAAGGACGCCTCGGAACCGGTCGCGTTGGTCGTCGGGTTGAGTGACGCAACGGGCTGGAGGCCACCGCCGAGGTCGAGCTCGAGTGATCCCGTGCGCGACGCGATGTTGCCGCGGTTCTCGACGACATAGGCACGCAGGCCACCGATCAGGACCTCACGGTCGTCCTCGATCGCATCGCGGACGGCTTCGATCGTCTCCGCGTCGAGATCGTCGAGCGATGCGATGATCTCGTTCACGTCGGCCTGCGAGAGCGTGTAACGCACGCCGTCGGGTTCGAGGAAGCCTTCGGTCAGGAATTCGGCGGTGATCTCGATCGGGACGCTACCATTGAGGTTGCGTTCCGCGGTCACACAGCCATCGGCACGGAGCACGAGGCTGAGGGCCAGGACGCCGAGAATCATCGTGGAGCGTCGCGTGGCGAGGGTGCGAAGGATCTTCATGTCAGGACCTCCTAGATCCCCAGGGACAGGCCGAGGGTGTACGTCGTCTGTTCTCCGACGCCGAGCTCACCGTTGAGCTTCAGGACGAAGAGGTTGAGGGTGGCGCCGAGCGTGAGCTGGGCACTCGTCTGGCTGTCGAACTCGACGTTGATCGTCTCGTCCTCGCCGCCGGCGGAGAAGGTGTACTCGCTCTCCATCGACGAGAAATGCATCGCGAGGCCCGCGTAGGGCTCGACGATCGGGAACTTCTTGCTGGCCTGGACGCCGATCGTCGTCATCGAGAAGTCGACGAGCTGGTCGCCGATCTCGAACGACTGGTAGGCGAACATGCCGGAGATCGCGACGGGCGAGGCCGGAACGTACTGCGAGATGCTGTGGCGGACGCCGAGACCGAACAGCGAGACGCTGCCGATGTCGGTGTCACCGAAGTCACCATCGAACCAGCGCAGCATCGCCTCGGTTCCCATGAAGCCGCCGACCACGAGCTGGGGTGCGGCGACCGGGAGGCGGTCGAGGTCGAGCCCGCCCGGGAACTGGAACTCGAGTCCACCGACGTTCACCGGATCGGGGTCGGTGTCACCGATCACCGTCGGTGCTTCGAAAGTACCGGTTCCGGGGAAGTAGTCCTCGGCTCTGGCGTCGAAGGTCCGGTCGTCGTCGCTGAAGCCGACGATCATCGCCCGGAATCCGAGTTGGAAGTAGGGCGTGGCCTTCGGGATGTCGGCCGACGTGTACCAGCCCGAACCGAGTCCGGAGCTGAGCGTGTCGCGGAAGGGCTCGAGGTAGCCCGCCGCGTTGTTCTCGGTATAGGCCGAGAGGTTGTCCTCGATCTGCGCCGATCCGGTGATCGGAAGGGCGAGAAGTGCGATCGCCACGAGGGATGCGATCGTCGAGCGCAAGTGCATGTCTTGGGTCCTCCGGTGACACGTCGAACGTGAAAGTCGGGTCAGGGTGGGCGCCGGAGGCCTCGTGATGTGGCTCGTGATCTCGCCCCGGCATCGATCAAGTCTGCCACATCACGGATCCGGATTCCACTGGCAGGCCGTCCGGCTTCCTGGCGAGGGAGTCGGCAGCTTCTCTCACTAGTGGAACCCGCGAGGCACGGAAACCGCACAACCTGATTTCCGGGACCGCCTGGAACCGTCCTGGTCGTTCTCGAGGATTCCCGTCGATTGCCCGTCGCACGGGTTCCCGGGAAGACGGGAGCCCGGCCGTCGACCGACGACCGGGCTCCTTTCGCTCCGCGGGCGAAACGATCTACTTGATCAGCGTCATGCGTCGCGTCTGCACGAACTCGCCCGCCTGGATCCGGTAGAAGTACACTCCGGAGGCGTAGGCGGTGGCGTCCCAGCGCAGGCTGTGCGTGCCCGCGTCGAAGCGACGCTTTGCGAGCACCGCGACTCGACGGCCGCGTGTGTCGAAGATCGCGACGTGGACGTCCGACGACTGCGGAAGCGCGAAGTCGATCGTGGTGATCGGGTTGAAGGGATTCGGGCGATTCTGCGACAGGTCGAAGCGCGTGGGCAGCGGAACGGCGCGCGCCAGCTCGATCTCCTGGCCGGCGACCTGAGCCTTGATGTCACCCGGTCCCGACCACGCGAGCCAGGATACGACCTCACTGATGTGCCCGACCTCGCTGTCGGCCGACTGCTCTTCCTCGATGAAGACCTCGACACCACTCGCGCTCGCATTGCGATAGCGGGTGCCGCAGGTGTTCGCCCCGTCGTAGGTGTCGTCGTGGCACAGGAAGATCGGCGACGAGCCCATGCCCGGCGAGAAGCTGATCGAGTACCACTGATCGGTCACCGCGTTCGGCGTCCGGGCGGCCTCGAACTGGCTTCCGTCGTTGTCACCGACACCCGCCTCGATGGCGATCCACGAGACCGTTTCGTTCGCGTGCACGTCGTCGGCGGCTTCCTCTTCCTGGAGCTTGATCTGGAAGCTCCCCGAGCCGAGGTTCCGCGTCCGCGTGATCACGGCGGCGGCGTCGTTGTCGCTCGCGACGCCCGTGAGCAGGACGGGCGTGCCCGAGAACGACTGCCCGAAGTTCACGGTGACCCAGCCGGTGCTGACGCTCAGCGTGCCGGCTTCGACCAGCGTGCCGTCGTCGAGAGTGTGACTACCGGCTTCCATGACCATGTAGGGCGCGTCCTCGGTCGTATGGTTGCCGTCGTGGTAGTCCCACTCCTCCTGCTGCCACTCGAAGCTACCGCTCGAGACGTTGCGCGCGCGCAGGTGGGTCTTGTGTCCGCCGTTCGTGGTCAGTCCGCGCATCACGACGACCGGCGCGGAGTAGCTGTTGTTCAGGTTCACGGTGTACCAGTCGGCGCCGTTGCCGGTCTGGTTGCGGGTGATGACGCCGACTTCACCGATCGTCGCGCTCGACGGAGGGCTGCTGACGGTCACGTAGTTCGTCTTGGTCTCACCGTCGCTGCCGAAGGCATTGCTGGCCGTCAACGTGACCGTGTACGTGCCGGCCGACGTGTAGGTGTGGCTCGGGTTCTGGGCGCTGGAGCTGCCCCCGTCGCCGAAGTCCCAGCTCCAGCTCGTGGCCCCGCCAGTCGACGCGTCCGTGAACTGCACCTGGAGCGGCGCGAAACCACTCGTCGGCGTTCCGCTGAACTCCGCGACGGGCGGGCTCCCGGCCGGTCCGCCGGTCACGCTCACGTCGTCGAAGCAGAAGCCGTCGCTGTTGACGGGATAGTTGTCGTACTGCTGGAACTTGACGACGAACTGCGACGTGAGCGAAAGGCCGTTCGATCCCGCAAGGGCGTCGACGTCCAGCTGGAAGGCCTGCCACGTGTTGTTCGTGTAGGACTGACCGTTCAGGTCCAGGACCTTCGTGAACGACGCTCCGCCGTCGTCGCTGAAGTAGATCCCGTCCTGGCTGTGGTTCTCGTCGCCGATCTCCTTCCACTGGAATTCGAGATCGACCTGGGACTCGCCGGCCAGGTTCACCAGGAGCCATGCCTCGTTCTGGCTGTAGCTTCCACCGCTCACGGCGTCGTCCATGCGCAGGTGATAGCTACCGGCGTAGGGCTGATTGTCGGTCGTGACGACGATGCGTCCTTCGACACCCTCGCTGGTCGTCCAGTACTGGTCGAGCGACCCGGATTCGAAGCCGGTCGAGTAGGGGAGGCTGGCGTAGAGGTCGGCGGGGTCGCTCACGGTGACGTAGCCCGTCTTCGTCTCGCCGTCGCTGCCGTAGGCGTTGCTCGCGGTCAGGGTGACCGTGTAGGTGCCCGCGGCGGTGTAGGTGTGGCTGGGGTTCTGCTGCGACGAGCTGCCGCCGTCGCCGAAGGTCCAGGCCCACCCGGTGGGGTTCTCGGTCGATTGGTCGGTGAAGTTCACCGTGAGCGGGAAGGTGCCGCTGGTCGGCGTACCGGTGAAGGCGGCCACCGGCGGGTTGGTCGAAGGCGCGCCGGCGTCGACGGCGGCGGCCGCGTCCACCATGCCGTACCCGGTGTAGCGATCCCAGCCGCTGCCGGACTCCACGCCGGTCACGTCGTCGGCGGTGTTCACGAGCTGGTTGCGCAGCTGCGCGGGGCTCCAGCCCGGGTTCTTGGCCTTGATCAGCGCGACGACGCCGGCCGCGTAGGGCGTGGCACAGCTCGTTCCGTTGAACCAGCCGTCGTAGTCACCGCTCGAATAGCCTCCGCTGCCCTGGATGTCGGTGGTGGGCAGGATGGTCGGAGCGATGATGTCCACGGCACCGGCGGCGTCCGCCGAACCCACCCCGTAATTCGAACCCCACCAGCGCTCCCCGTCGCAGGTGTATCCGTTGGGATCGGTGCTCACGCCCGGGTTGACCTCGGACGAGCTGGAGCTCGAGCGCTTGCGCTCACCGCAGGGCGAAGCCGCGCCGACGCCGACGACGTAGGCGTTGTTCGCCGGGTAGCTGATCGAACTGGCGTTCTCGTTGCCGGTGGCCGCCAGGAGCACGCAGCCTGCGTTGTAGGCGTACTGGATCGCGGCGTCGGTCTGCGCGTCGCTGCTGATCGCCGCGCCGAGCGACATGCTGATGACGTCGGCACCGTTGTCGGCCGCGAAGTAGATCGCATTGATGATCGACGAGAAGTACATGCTGCCGGCGCTGTTGGCGACCTTGAGCGGCATGATGCGCGAGTTCGCCGCGATGCCTGCGGTGCCGAGTCCGTTGTTCGCACTCGCTGCAGCGACACCGGCGCACGCGGTGCCATGGCCAGGCTGTGCACTGTCGTCATCGGGGTTGCTGTCGTTGTCTCCGTAGTCGTAGCCGGCGACCTGGACGAGGTCGGGATGACCCACGTCGACGCCCGAGTCGACGATGGCGATGATCACGCTCGACGAACCGTAGCCCTGACTTCCGTCCCAGGCCTGTTCCGCGTTGGCGTCGAATCCGGGCGTGCCAACGGTGTTCGGCAAAGTGTGGGCATAGGTCCCACCCCAGTCGAGGTCGTTCAGCTGGGCCGTGTTGTTGTGGCCCCAGTGGTCGGCATGCAGAGGATCGTTCGGAACGGCCGCGGGGAAGGCGCGCCAGTCGACGGTGGCCGACTCGACGTTGGGATCCTTCGCCAGGCGATCGGCGATGTCTCTTGCGTCGGTGGGACCGTCGAACTCCAGGGTGTACCAGCGGTCTGCTCCGAGCGCGTCGACGGAGGCGAGGTCACGAGGCTCGTAGCGCAGCGTGCGCTCGAGCTTCTGCAGCTGTAGTCCCCGCGCTTCTGCATCGAAGGTCGCGAGGCCGGTCGAGAGCCCGACCGCCGAGCGCTGAAGACCGCCAGCGTCCATCTGGATCTGGACCTGCCGTGCAGCGTCACGGGTGAATTTCACGACGACACGGCCGGGTGCGTAGGTTGCGACCTGGTCGCCGGCGGCAACGTAGCCGTTCTGGACGGGAGCGAATTCACGGGTCGATGCCTGCGCGAAGACGATCGACGCGGGAAGGAGCATCGACAGCACGGCGACTGCGATGCGCTTCAGGAAGCGGTTCATCGTTGGGAGTCCCTCGGAAGTGGAATTCGACGACGACGACGATCAGGCGAGGGATCGGAGGGACGTCGTCGCGCCGGGGCGAGAAACGGCGAGCCGACTGGCAGTGCCGGCCCACCGGGCGAGTTGAGAGCCAGTTTCAGGATTTCGAGGGTTCGGCGTCAAAGAGGGATCTGCGTGCACCAGGTCACAGCCGCGGCACGAAGACACGAGCGGTTGTCATCAAATCAGTTACGAGATCGACTCATCACAGAATCAGATAGGACGTTTTGACTGTTTCTATATGTCGTATTTCCGCGCGAAAAGTGCCGAAGTCGTCTTGCGAACTAGAAATCCGGAAATACATTTCGGGTTAATTCAGCAGAAGACACCGGCTCTCCGGCGCGTCCACGAGCGATCGACGATCGCTTCGGATGCGACGAAGAACCGACCCCCGGCCGCTTTCCGCGGTCTCGACCGCGACCTCTCAGGAGGACCCGATGATTCGTTCCCTGCGCACCCTTCGCGGTGCAATGACTACCGTGTTCACCGTGGCGCTGATCGTTCCCTCTCTGGCCCTCGCCAGTGCCACGACCCAGACCAAGAGCAGCCAGGCGGAGATGACGCCGGCCGAAGCCCTGCAGATGCTCAAGGACGGCAACGAGCGCTTCGTCGAAGGCGAAATGCTCGAACGCGACTACCACGAGCAGGTGAAGGCGACCGCGAAGGGGCAGTTCCCCTTCGGTGTCGTGCTCTCGTGCCTGGACTCCCGCGTTGCTCCCGAGATCGCGATGGATCAGGGGATCGGCGACATCTTCACCGCGCGCGTGGCGGGCAACTTCGTGAACACCGACATCCTCGGCAGCATGGAGTTCGCGACCGCCGTCGCTGGTAGCAAGGTCATCGTCGTGCTCGGCCATACCTCCTGCGGCGCCGTGAAGGGCACCACCGACCAGGTCGAACTGGGCAACCTGACCCACCTGTTGTCGAACATCAGCCCGGCCATGTACGCCGTGGAGGGCCACCAGGGCTCGCGCAACTCGAAGAACACCGAGTTCGTCAACGATGTCGCCGAAACGAACGTCGACCTGACCGTCCAGAACATCCTCGACCGCAGTCCCGTCATGAAGGGCCTCGTCGACGAGGGCAAGTTGGTCGTCGTGGGCGCCATGTACGATCTGTCCACCGGGCAGATCCACTGGCACGACGGACACGGCTCTTCGCGCTGACAACAGTCGATCGAATGCGAAAGAGAGGGTCGATGTCCGTGGGCATCGGCCCTCCTCGTTTCCAACCCCTGCCACGAGAGGAAACCATGGACTTGCCGAATTCTCGGTGGGCGGTCGACCACGTCGTGCCCGCCGTCATCGCGCTGATGCTCGTCGTGCCCGTTCTCGAAGCGCGCGCCGACATGGAGGGTCTCGTGCGGACGGGTTCCGACGAGGTGAATCTCGAGATCAACGGGACCTTTCAGCCCCGCTTTTCCTACGGTCGAGACGCCGGTGTCGGCGACGACGACGCCATCCAGCGCCTCGGCTTCGGCATTCGTCGAGCGCGCGTGATGTTCACGACTGAATTCCAGGACCGCCTGGGCGTTCACTACGACGTCGATCTGCGCGACGGCACTCTCGCCAGCGTCGACCTCTACGCCTACTACACTCCGAACGACGATTGGCGCGTCCGCTTCGGCTACGTGCCGGGCGCACAACCGCGTTCCTACATCGGGACGTCGCACACGCGCATCGACGCCATCGATCGCGCGGCAGTGGCCGAGCGCTGGTCGGACGTGACGATCGGCGGACGGGGGCGCGACTTCGGAGTCGACGCGCGCTTCCGGACGTCGCGAACAAGCCTCGAGCTGTTCGTCCACCGCGGAGACGGCGACTTCTCCGCGTCGCGGGGCAACTTCCGCCAGTCCATCTCCGACGTCGACGCCACGCGAGGTGTCGACGCGACGGCCCTGGCCGTCAGCGCTGCTGCGGCATGGACGCCACGTGGGCGGGATGCGCTCGAGATCGGCGGTTTCGCGTCGTACAACGCCGCGCGTGGACCCTTCACGGCCCTGGAGGACGGTGGCCCGGGACGTTCCTACGGAAGTTGGTCGGCGCATCTCTACTACGGCCCGCATCCGGGGGATCAGGACTACCGCTTCAAGGCCGAGTGGGTCGCCATCGACTACGAGTCCGGTGCCCTCGCCGACGGAACGTCCGTCGACGCCCGCGTGGTTCAGGGGTGGACGCTCTTCGGTGCCGCGGCTCTGGTCGAGAACAGCGAGGTCTTCGCTCGCTACGAGCAATTCGACGCCGACACCGACGAGGGTGCGGACGAATACATGGCAGTGGGCGCAAGCTACAGCTTCAGCGCGGCACGGGGGGCGGACTACCGCGGCGAACGCGTGACCCTGGCCTACACGAACGCGCTACCCGGCGCGGACGCGGAGAGCGATCAGCACCTGGTCGTCCTGCAGTGGCAGAAGGTCTATTGATTCGCCCCGAACTCCGTCGTGAAAACGAAGAACGGGCCCTCTTCCGAGGGCCCGTTCTCGTTTCGTCAGATGCCGTCTCCGTGGGTCAATCGAGCTCGGGCTGCGGATCGATCAGAAGTTCGAGTTGGCGTTCGGGGGCCGAGGCACGGTTGCCGATCAGATACATGTTGAGGATCTCGCCCGCGTCGATTCTCACACTGTCCAGCGTCGTTGCGGCGATCTGGTTGTTCCGGCGCAACGTGAAGTTGTACAGGCCGGCCGGCAGCGATGCGAGGTCGGACACCTCGCTCTTCGAATCGCGACGGGTCGGCGAGTAGATCACCGAATCCGGCGGGTCGATGCGAAGCGGCTCGAGGACCAGCGACTCGGTGAAGGACGCCGCGTGGAGGAAGCGGAAGAGCGAGGAGCCCGGAGCGGGGTCGGCTTCGACGTATTCGAACACGTGGGGCAGCGCACTGGGCTCACCCGAGACCGTGTTGCCGCTGACGATGTACGTGAACAACTCGTCGGGAGCGAGTGTCATCACGGTGTCGAGGTAGACGGGGAAGAAGGTCTCTCCGTCCTCGGACTCCTCGATCGTCGATACGAGCTGGATCCGGTGCGTCGCGGCCGCAACCTCGATCGGATCACTGATCGTCTTGTAGGGGACGGCTTCGAAACCCGGCAGGACCGTGCCGTCGACGAGGACCTGGAGGTCCTCCGTTTCTTCGGAGAGATGAGCGACCCGGAACGTTGCGTCGATCGGAGCGAAGCTCGCGCTCTCGGTTCCGCTCATCGCATCGGTCGTGACGAGGAGCTCGATCTCGTCGGACGGGCTCACGACGGCCCAGACCGTGTAGATCGTGTTCTGCGCCAGAGTCAGTCCGTCGAAGGTCAGGAGCGCGTCGCCGGTCTCCTCGTCGCGGATCTGGAGCAAGTAGGTCCGCGGGACGATCTGGGAGATGCCGGGCGATGACTGCCCGAAGGCCGTCGTCGAGAACAGAGGCGGAATCTGCGTTCGCACGTTGGTCACGTTGACCGGGCCGACGCCCGGAGCGGCGTGGACGAAGTCGACGGTCGCCTCCGAGGCGCTGGGAGTGAGCGTGCTCCGGATGCGTGTCAGCTGCAGGTCGGCGACACGGCCGATCGCGGCGACGGTGATGATGTCCTCGCGCAGAAGCGTGAAGGTCTCCGAAAACACGCTCGATCCGTCCTGGGCGCGTACGTCGACCGTCACCTCGGTACCCTCGAAGGTCGAAGGCAGTTCGACGAAGCCGCTGAAGTCGCCGAAGCCGACGTCGTCGGCGGTGAAGCCACCGCCCTCGCTCGCGCTCACCACGACGTCCACGACGCCGGCGTCGGGCGAAAGGTGACCCACGCGCAGAAGGGCGGAGTTCTCGCCGACGACCGGGAAGGTCGGCGCGCTCGTGTCGTCGTCGCCGCAGCCACCCAGTCCGAGGCCGAGGATCAGGGCGGTGCCCAGCAGGCACGTCGTCACGGTGCTCGTCGAAGCCGTCACCTTCGCCCGAGCGCGTCCGAGGGTCCGGGATCGCATGCGTCGCTCCACTTTCACTGTTCTCGCGAGAATCGTCGGCGCGGCCGTCCGCGCCCAGGGCATCGACCCCAAAGGATCGCCCCGTTGCGGCACGGAAGCCAGCCCAAATCTCGGGAATCGGGCCCCGAGAGCGCAAGGGCAGGGATCCGCTCGACACGACGAAGGCCGCGGGAATTCCCCGCGGCCTCCGTTCGACGCGTTTTCGAAGTGATCGGACCGACAGCTACTTCGTCCGGACAGGGTCGGCCGGGCGCGGCGGGAAGGCCCGCGGGTCCTCGCGGATCATCTTCATGACCTCCTCGATCCCGCGATCGAGTTGGTTGTCCTTGCCGGCGATGACCGATTCGGGATCGTTCTCGACCACGATGTCCGGGTCGACGCCGTGACCTTCGATGACCCACTCGGCGGTGTCGCGCTGGTTCGTGCCGAACTGCGGGACGTTCACCGAGCCACCGTCGATCAGCGGACCGTGGTTGGTGATGCCGATCACGCCGCCCCAGCTGCGCTTGCCGATCAAGGGGCCGAGGCCCTTGAGCTGGAACATGGCCGGGAAGATGTCGCCGTCGCTCGCCGAGGTCTCGTTGAGCAGGCAGACCATGTGACCGGTGAAGACGGTGTTGGGGTAGGTGCCCGGCCATTCCTGCGTGCGCACGTAGCGGACGCGGAGCAACTCGCGGCTCAGACGCTCGATGAGCATCTGGCTGACGTTGCCGCCGCCGTTGCCACGCACGTCGATCACCAGGCCGTCTTTACGGATCTGACCGTAGAAGTACTTGATGAATTCACGAATACCGTTGCTGCCCATGTCCGGAATGTGCATGTAGCCGACGCGGCCGTCGGTCTGCTCCTCGACGTACTTCCGGTTGCCCTCGGTCCACTTCAGGTAGCGCAGCGGCGTCTCCTGCGTGCGCGGGTCGAAGGTGACGTCGCGGTCGTCGCCGAAGCGACGGTCGTCGCTCAGCGTGAAGGTGACCGGCCGGTCGGCGCGGTAGCGCAGGATCTCGTAGGGGTTCGTATCGCCCGTGACCTCGATCCCGTCGATCGCCAGGAGGTAGTCGCCCTCGTTGGCGTCCATGCCGACCTCGGTCAACGGCGAGCGGTACATGATCTCTTCGTTGTGCCCCGGATAGATCTCTGCGAGGCGCACGCTGTCGCCGTCACGCACGAGGCGCGCGCCCGGCAGGGCGACGTCCGCGCGGTCGGGGTTGTCGTAGTCGCCGCCGGAGATGTAGGCGTGGCTGACGTTGAGTTCGGCGATCATCTCGCCGATCACGTAGTTCAGGTCGCTGCGGTGGGCGACGTGCGGGAGAAGCGCGCGGTACTGGGCGCCGATGGCCTCCCAGTCGTAGCCGTGCATGTTCTCGACGTAGAAGTAGTCGCGGAAGCGACGCCAGACCTCATCGAAGGCGGTCTCCCATTCGTCGGCGAAGACGACGTCGCTGTACATGCCCGAGTCGCTCACCGACTCGCCCTTGGCGTCTTCCTTCACGTCCATCAGCGAAAAGCTGCCGCGACTGCGGACGAGGATCTTCTTTCCGTCGGGGCTGAGGGCGTAGCCGCCGGCGTCGGTGACCTTCTTCACCTCGCGCTCGTCGAAGTCGAAGTAGTGGATCGAGTTGGTCACGCCGTTGCCGCGACCGTAGTAGAAGGGACCGCCGCGCACGAAGAGCAGCTTGTCGCCGGCCATCGACATTCCGTAGTAGTTGTCGAGCTCGACCGGCAGGCGCACGACGCGGTCTCCGAGGCCGTCGAAGTCGATCGAGATGCCCTCGTCGTCGTCGGCCTCTTCCTCGTCGTCCTCGTCCTTGGCCTCTTCCTCGTCGTCGGTCGCGATCTCGACCTCGTCGTCCTCGGTCGGGAAGGGGTGCTCGACGTCCTTGCGCAGGGCCAGGGCGTAGATTCCCGTCTCGCGGTCGACCACGTAGTTCCACTCGAGCGAACCGATCTGGGGCTGGAATCCGCGATCGCTCATGTAGTAGAGGAAGTCACCGTCAGGACCCCATACCGGCGCGAACTCGTTGAAGAGCTCGTCGGTGACGCGGCGCGTGCGGTTCTCCTCGCGGCTCCAGACGTGGATCGAGTTGAAGCCGTTGCGGTTGGTCAGGCTGAACGCCAACCAGTTCGAATCGGGCGACCACTCGTAGTCGGTCGAGGTGCCCTGCGGTTCGTTCGCGATTTCCTGGGTCCGTCCGTTCTCGATGTCGACGACGCGGATCACGCCTTCCTTGTCGGCGTAGGCGACCCGTTCGGAGTCGGGCGAGAAGAAGGGATTGTACAGACGACCGTCCGCGTCGTCGGTCAGCAGCTCTTCCTCGGGAGCGTCGGCGCTCATGTCCATCTTGTAGAGCGCCTCCTCGCCGTTGCGGTCGCTCACGTAGACGATCCAGCGGCCATTCGGCGACCACACCGCGAGGCGTTCGTGGGCGTCCGAGCTGTTGGTCAGGTTGCGCGTGAAGCCCTCGTCGGTCGGCAGGCTGAAGACGTCGCCGCGGGCGACGACGAGCGCGCGCTCGGCCTTCGGGCTCAGTGCCCAGCCCTCGAGGTTGTCACTCGCGTCGACGCGCTTCGGGCGCTTGGCCAGCGCGTCGGTCGGGACGTTGATCGTGATCGACGTCTCGTCACCGGTGTTCACGTCGAAGATGCGCAGTTCACCCGCGAACTCGAAGACCACGTGACCTTCGCCGTCGGCGGCAGGCCAGCGCACGTCCCAGTCGGTGTAGCGGGTGAGCTGGATCGTCTCGCCACCGTTGACCGTGTACTTGTAGAGGTTGTTCTTTCCGTCGCGATCGCTGGTGAAGACGATCTCGTCGCCGACCCACATCGGGTCGCGGTCGGTCCGCGGGTCCTGCGTGATCGGGATCGCCGTGTTCTCGTTCAGGTCGAAGATCCACAGGTCGCTTGCCCAACCGCCCTGGTAGCGCTTCCAGGTGCGGAAGTCGCGGAAGAGCGGCGAGTAGACGGCCTTGGTTCCGTCGGGCGACAGATCGCCGGCGCCGGACACGGGCATCGGGAGCTGATCCGGAAGCCCGCCGTCGACGCTCACCGTGTAGAGGCGCGAGTCGCTCAGGTCCCAGCCGTCGCGCAGCGAGCGGAACAGAACGCGCTCGCCGTCGGGCGTCCAGCCGTAGACCTGGTTGTCGTAGCCCCAGCGCGGCGGCAGCGGTCCGCGCGCCGGGTAGAAGGTCAGCTGCTTCGGCACACCACCGGTCGACGGGATCACGTAGACCTGCTCGTCGCCGTCGATCTGGCCGGTGAAGGCGATCCAGCGGCCGTCGGGCGAGAAGCGCGGGAAGAGTTCCTGGCCCGGGTGAGTGGTCAGACGGGTCGCCGTGCCGCCTGTGCTCGGGGCGGTCCAGAGGTCGCCCGCGTAGCAAAAGACGACAGTGTCGCCGTGGATGTCGGGGAATCGCAGGAGCTTGGTCCCGCTCGTGGATTGGGCGTCGGCCGCCGTCGGGGCGATCAGCAGCGCCGTGGCGAGCAGGAGCAGTCCCGCACGTGTCGGTAGGGATCGGGTCGTCATCGAACTCTCACTTTTCGCAGGAGCGTCGTTTACGAGGGTGGAGGCGGGTCGCGGAGGAATCCGCCGGGCGCGGGGCAGGAAGCGCGCGACATGCGGACCGACTCGCAATACGGGAGGGTAGGCGGCTGGGTTGCGTGTGTCCACCGCGCGCGACGGCGCGGGCCGCCCGATCCCAGGCGGTCCGCGGCGGAGGGCGATGATGTTGGATCAGCGGTGGTGGAGCGTCAGCAGCAGGGCGTCCTGCCCGAACCCGGTGATGTCGTAGCCGGCAGGTTCGCCGCCCACGAGGAAGGGGGCGTAGCCGATCGCCCCCGGCGTCACGGCGGCGCCGTCGAAAGGCTCGGTCTGGTTGCCCGTGAAGGGATTGCGCAGGAGCTGGCCCTGCGGCAGCAGATCGGCCATCGCATCCCCGTCGGGGCCGACGGCGACGGTGCTGACGGGGTAGACGCCTTCGTTGCCCACGGCGAAGGTCTCGGCCGCCAATTGCACCGTGTGCATGTTTTGTCGGACCTCGGCCTCCTTCGCGCGCACCTGCGCCTGGTAGAAGGCCGGAATCGCCATCGCGGCGAGTGTGCCGACGATGACGATGACGATGGCGAGTTCCACGAGCGTGAAGCCGTGGTCGCGGCGTGCGGTCATGAACGAAGCTCCTGGGCGTGTGTCGGGGCGGATCCGACGGACGTTCCCTTGCGAGGACCACGGTGGGGAGCGCACGAGTGATGCCAAGCCGTCACGCGGAACGACCGGAAGCGACGCGGTCGCGCCCGGGGCGGACAGGGTCGACAATCGCCACGCGGCACGTCGAAGCGTGCAACGTCAGGAGGTCGTGGAACGTCCCGTCGAGGCCCAGACACCGTAGGCCGCGACCACGACGAGCGCGCCGACGGCGATCAACGCGCCCTCGGCCGTCCAGTGGCTGTAATCGACAGCCCGTGCGTGCCAGATCAGGGAAATGGTGAGGTGGGTGACGATCAGTGCGAGCGCACCGAAGCGGAGCAGGACGACCATCAAGAAGGTCGCTGTGGCGAGCGCCGTGACGAGTGACAAGGGGGAGCTGATCCCGTCGATCACCGCCCAGATCACGACACCGATGGCCGCGGCGAGGAAGCGTCGTTTCACCGCACCTTGCACGAGCACCAGTGCCGAGATCTGCAGAAAGACGAACAACATGACCATGGGCACGTCGAGGATCTGTGCCAGGGCGATGCGGCCGCCTTCGAGGAGGCTCAGGTTGATCCAGAAGGGCCATGGCCCGGGCGATTCGGTCGCCACGCGGAGTGCCCGCACGCCGGGTTCGATCAGCGTGAACCACGCACCCCCGGCGATCATCCCGATCAGCACCGAGCGGCCCAGCAAGGCGTCGCGCAGGACGACG
>JGI12109J20283_10584865_pt1 | contig 28944 bp, 24 predicted proteins | sample ElkSlonscriptome_12_FD_20283 | JGI IMG/M metagenome (IMG submission 20283)
CCCGCCGGTCCGCCGACGCGATGGCGTCGATCGACGGCGTCGGCCCGGCCACTGCCGCACGGCTCGTGGCCGCCCTCGAACTCGGGCGCCGCGTCGCGACGGAAGACGGGATAGAGGGAGACCGGATCCGGGGTCCACGCGACGTCTGGGCGCGGATGGGCCCGTCCCTTCGGCACCTCGCCCAGGAGGAGTTTCACGCGCTGCTCCTCAACGCCCAGCACGTGGTACTTCGTGAGGTGCTGGTGACGCGGGGGATCCTCGACGCGTCGCTGATCCATCCGCGCGAGGTATTCCGGACCGCTGTAGAGGTGGGGGCGGCGGCGATCGTTCTTGTCCACAACCACCCGAGCGGAGATCCGTCGCCCAGCGCCGAGGATCGGGCGGTGACGCGTCAACTCGCGGCGGCGGGCCGCGCCCTCGGCATCCCGGTGCTCGACCACGTGGTCGTCGGCGACGGCACATACCGCGCGTTCAGCGACGAGCCCGGAGGCGTCGGCTAGCGCCGGGCCTGCGTCGGCGCTGGCGTCGGGGCTGCCGGCGGGTGCGCTTCGCGCCGGTCCGGCCGCAGCCCGCGCGATGATCGGACGGGGGGTTGGCTCAAGGCCTTCTTGCCGGTGTACGTTGGTGCATGGCCACCTCCACGACCCAGACGCCCTCGGTAACGATTCGCGGAATTCCACGCGGACTCGCACGCGCGTTGGAAGCGTATGCGGGACGCCTGGATGTAGAGAAGGTGAAGACCGCGCACGATCTCGCGGTCGAGGCGCATGCGGGCCAGCGCCGCGCGTCGGGCGAGGACTTCGTGACACATACGATCGAGGTCGCGACGATCCTGGCGGGACTCCGTCTGGATACGGCGTGCATCGTGGCGGGCCTGATCCACGACACGGTGGAGGACACGGCGATCACGCTGACGGATGTACGGGAGCGCTTCGGCGAAGAGATCGCGACCGTCGTCGACGGTGTGACCAAGATCGGCCGCGTGGAGTTCCGGTCACACACCGAGCAGCAGGTCGAGAACTATCGGAAGCTGCTGCTCTCGATGGCGGAGGACGCACGCGTCATCCTCGTGAAGCTGGCGGACCGTCTGCACAACATGCGGACTCTTCATCACCTGCCGGAGAACAAACGCCGTCGGATCGCGCTAGAGACGCGCGAGATCTACGCGCCGCTGGCTCACCGCCTCGGGATCTTCTCGATCAAGTGGGAGCTCGAGGACCTCTGTTTCAAGTACCTGGAGCCGGAGGCGTACGACGAGCTGTCGAAGAAGGTGCAGCAGCGCAGGCGTGAGCGGGAGCGGCAGATTCTGCAGATGCGGATTCCGCTGGAGGAAGCCCTCGATACCGCGGAGATCCCGTCGGAGGTCACCGGTCGCCCGAAACACCTCTGGTCGATCTACAAGAAGATGCAGAAGCGTGGCGTCCCCTATGAGGAGATCTACGACCTCATGGCGATGCGGATCATCACCGACGACATCCAGAGCTGCTACGCTGCGCTCGGGGTGATCCACTCGCGCTGGGCACCCGTGCAGGACCGTTTTCACGACTACATCGCGACGCCCAAGTCGAACATGTACCGTTCGCTCCACACGACGGTGGTGGGGCCGGGCGGTCGGCGGTACGAGATCCAGATCCGCACCGAGGAGATGCACCGGACGGCGGAGTACGGGATCGCCGCGCACTGGAAGTACAAGGAATCTGCCACGGACGCGGAACGAGCCGGGGGCGACGAGGTCGACGAGGCGCTGACCTGGTTCAGGCAGGTACTGGAATGGCAGCAGGACACGGAGGAGCCGGAGGAGTTCATGGAGTTCCTCCGCATGGATCTCTTCCAGGGCGAGATCTTCGTGTTCACGCCGAAGGGTGAGGTCAAGCAGCTGCCCGCGCTTTCGACCCCGATCGACTTCGCCTTCTCGGTCCACACCGAGGTCGGGCTGCACTGCGCGGGCGCCAAGGTGAACGGTCGGATCGCGCCGCTGTCCCGTGAGTTGGAGAACGGAGACACCGTCGAGATCCTCACCAATTCGAAGCAGTGGCCGACGCGCGACTGGCTCGCCTTCGTGAAGACGTCCCGGGCCCGGGGCCGCATCCGTCAGTGGATTCGGCGTCAGGAGTTCGAGTCGGCCCACGAGCTGGGGCAGGAGTTCCTGGACCGCGAACTCAAGCGTTCCCGCCTGACCCTGCCGGACGGCGAGGCCCGCGAGCGGATCGCGAGCGACCTCGGCTACCCCGACTTCGAGCACGCCGTCGCCGGGATCGGCCGCGGAGATGTGGGTCCACAGCAGATGCTCAAGCGGCTCTTCCCGGAGCACGAGCCGCAGGAGCTGAAGGAGCCCTCCGCCCTCAAGCGGCTGGCCCAGAAGCTGGTGCGGTCGAACAAGGGCGTGCGGATCCAGGGGATGGACAACCTCATGGTGCGCTACTCGCAGTGCTGCCAGCCCGTCCCGGGCGACGACGTCGTCGGATACATCACGCGGGGGCGCGGCGTCAGCATCCACCGCACGGACTGCCCGAACGTGCTGTCGCTCCCGGATGCCGAGCGCCGCGTCGAGATCGAGTGGGCGGCGGAGAAGGACGAGCGGTTCATGGTGCGGATCCGGATGGTCGGCACCGACCGCCGCGGCCTCCTCTCGGATGTCGCCAAGGCCATCACCGACACGGGAACCAATATCCAGCATGCCGATATGAACGGCTCCGACGGCGGGATGATCGGGCAGTTCGTGGTGGAGGTCCGCAACCTCAACCACCTGCACAAGGTTCTCGCCAGAATCAAGCAGGTGAACGGCGTGCTCAGCGTCGAGCGCCGCGAGAGCTTCTCGGAGGAGGACATGGAGGCGTGAGCCTCTTCGAGCTTCACAGCCCCTACGAACCCGCCGGCGACCAGCCGAAGGCGATCAGGGAGCTGTCGGACGGACTCGACCGGGGAGACACCCATCAGGTGCTCCTGGGCGCGACCGGAACGGGGAAGACCTTCTCGATCGCTCACGTGATCGCCGATCATGGGCGACCCACGCTCGTGATGAGCCACAACAAGACGCTCGCGGCGCAGCTGTACGGGGAGCTCAAGCAGCTCTTCCCGACGAATGCGGTCGAGTACTTCATCTCGTACTACGACTACTACCAGCCCGAGGCCTACGTACCCTCGAGCGACACCTACATCGAGAAGGACTCCTCGATCAACGAGGACATCGAGCGCCTCCGACTTCGGGCGACCTCGTCGCTGATGGAGCGGGAGGACGTGATCGTGGTCGCCTCGGTGTCGTGCATCTACGGGCTCGGGAATCCGGCCGACTACCGGGGCATGATGCTGCATCTCGGGGTAGGCGACGAGATGCCGCGGAAGGAGATCCTCCAGGCGCTCGTCAACATCCAGTACCGGCGCAACGACTACCTCTTCGAGCGCGGTACCTTCCGCGTCCGAGGCGACACGGTGGAGATCCATCCCGCCTACGACGAGCAGGGGATCCGAATCGAGCTGTGGGGGGACGAGGTCGAGCGCATCACGCGGTTCGACCCGATCACCGGCGATACGATCACGCGCATGGAGCGCACCGCGATCTACCCGGCGTCGCACTACGTGACCCGCCGACGCACGATCGAGCAGATGGTGCCGCTCATCCGCCGGGAGCTCGACCAGCAGGTGAAGAAGTTTCAGCTCGAAGGTCGGCTGCTCGAGGCCCAGCGGATCGAACAGCGTACCAACTTCGACATCGAGATGATGCTCGAGATCGGCACCTGTCCGGGCATCGAGAACTACTCGCGCTACACCTCGATGCGTCAGGAGGGCGAGCGCCCCGCCTGCCTGTTCGACTACTTCCCGGAGGACTTCCTCCTGGTCGTGGACGAGAGCCACGTTTCCGTGCCGCAGATCGGTGGCATGTACAAGGGCGACCGGGCGCGAAAGATCACACTCGTCGATCACGGCTTCCGGCTTCCCTCGGCGCTGGACAACCGGCCGCTCAAGTTCGACGAGTGGGAGAGCCTGGTGAATCAGGCGCTCTACATCACCGCGACGCCCGGCGAGTGGGAACTCGAGAAGGCGGGTGGCGTCGTGGTCGAGCAGATCATTCGCCCGACCGGACTCGTCGACCCCACGGTCGAGGTCCGACCGGTCAAGGGGCAGGTGGACGACCTGCTGGACGAGATTCGCAAGCGCGAGAGGCGGAACGAGCGGGTGCTCGTGACGACGCTGACCAAGCGGATGGCGGAGGATCTGTCGGAATATCTGCACTCCGTGGGGGTGCGCGTCCGGTACATGCATTCCGACATCGACTCGATCGAGCGCATGGACATCCTGAGAACGCTTCGGCTGGGTAACATCGACGTGCTCGTCGGGATCAACCTGCTTCGGGAGGGACTCGACCTGCCGGAGGTCTCGCTGGTCGCGATCCTGGATGCGGACAAGGAGGGGTTCCTCAGGAATACGCGCTCCCTCATCCAGACGATCGGAAGAGCTGCGCGAAATGTGAATGGAGCCGCGATCCTCTACGCCGACCGGATCACGCGATCCATGCGGGCGACGATCGATGAGACGGAGCGCCGCAGAGAGATCCAGATCGCGTACAACGAGGAGCACGACATCACGCCGGAGACCATCCGCAAGTCGATCGACGAGATCCAGTTCTCGACTCGCATCGCCGACGCTCGGGGTGAGAAGACGCAGAAGGTGGCGGAGGAGGTCGCCGAGTACGCCGACGAGATCGAGATCGAGGAGGCGCTCAAGATCCTGAACGAGGAGATGAAGCAGGCCGCCGAGTCGCTCGATTTCGAGCGCGCGGCCTCACTGCGCGATCAGATCCGCGAACTGCAGGAGAAGCAGCTGCAGGAGGGGTGAACCCTCCGCCGGGTCGGCGGGTCGCAACCGGTGGGTCGGTGGGTCGGTGGGTCGGGTCGGCGGCGCCGGTGGTGGCCCGCCGGTCGTGGTCAGCGGCTCGCCGCGACGATGAGTGTCACCACGGCACCGATGCCTGCCGCGATCACGTTGGTGTTGCGACTGAACCAGGAACGCTGCGGCACGAACAGCTGGTCACCGGAACGGAGCGGCGTGTCGGCGAGCAGCCGGTTGGCGTCGAGTTCGGCCACGACGGTCTCCCCGGCGCGGCGGAGCTCGATTCGGTCCTGGCGCCCATCCGGTGTCACCCCGCCCGCGAGGGCGAGCGCGTCCGCGATCGAGATGGTCGCGTCCACCGGATACAGGCCCGGTTCGCGCACCGATCCGAGAATGCGCACTCGCTTGAGGACGCGGATCTCGATCGACGGGTTGCGGAGGAACTGCTGGTATCGGGTGAGGAGTTCCGCCTGGAGTTCGGCCGACGTGAATTCGACGACCCGGATTTCGCCGAGACGGGGAAGCGTCACGAATCCGGCCTCGTCGACCGTGAACTCACCGGAGAAGTCCGGCTCCCGCCAGATCGCCAGCTGCACGACGTCGCCCGGCTTGAGCGTCTGCTGCCCGAACGGCTGGCCGGGGTCCGCTTGGGCGAAGCCCGTGTGCGGCAGCACCAGAAGGGCGAAGAGCGCGGATAGGAGCGAACGTGTGAACATGGTCGATCTGGACGGTTGGAGAGGGTCGCCGGACCGCGCGGTTCCCCGCATCGCGTGAACGCCGGACGCCTGTCGCGGAAGATACCCCGATCGGCCCGCAAGCGTCCACGGGGTGGTGCGTGCGCCGGACGGTGCCCAGCTTGGCAACGAGCGCGGGTTCGCCCGTCGCTACCGTGCACTTCGTCACCATTCTCCGTCCGACCCGCAGCCGATCGCGCATGCATCTCGTCGAAGACGATCTCGTCCGCTGGGGCCGCACCATCGGCCGTCGAGTCGAGGGACCCGTGTTTCTGGCGCTCCGGGGTCCGCTCGGGGCCGGAAAGTCGGTCCTGGCCAGAGCGATCGCCCGAGGCGCGGGGGTGGAGAGCGCGATCCCGTCGCCGACCTTCAACCTTCTCTTCCGCTATCCCCTCCCCGGTGAGGGTGAACTGGTCCACCTCGACCTGTATCGCCTCGCCGATCCCGAGGAGGTATGGGAGCTCGGGTGGGAGGAGCTCGGTACGGGGAACCAGATCGTCCTGGTCGAATGGCCGGAGCGAGCCGAGCGGTTTCTGCCGTCTGATCGCTGGGACGTGCGACTCGACCCGGTGGCCGCCGACGTCTTCAGTCGGCGGATTTCCGTGGATCGGGTCGGATCGCCCCCGGACCTCCCGTCCTTTCCGCTGTCGGTGGCGTCGACGCCACGGCCCCAGCAGAGCCTGCCCTTTCCGGACTCCGGGCAGTGAGCGGGCTCCGCCGCTGTCTCGCCATCGAGACCGCCGGACCGGTCGCCTCCGTCGTCCTGGCCGATGAGGGCCGGGTGCTCGCCCGCCACTTCCTGGAGCAACCTCGGACACACGCGGCCGGAATGATTCCCGCGATCGAGTCGGTGCTCGGGGAGGCGGGCGTCGCCCGGGACGAGCTGACAGCGGTGGCGGTGGGGGCGGGCCCCGGCTCCTTCACGGGGGTGCGCGTCGCCGCCGCCGCCGCCAAGGGGCTGGCGCACGCGCTCGACCTCCCGCTCTACGCGGTCTCGTCGATGCTCGGTGCCGCCCTCACCGAGCAGGTGGCGGCACAGAGCCTCGCCGGGCTGGCCGATCCCGCCGATGCGACGTTGGCGCCCACGGCTCCCCCCATCGGGCTGCGGGTGGTGATGTTCGACGCGCGAGGCGAGCGCCTCTTTCTCGCTGCCTATCGACTCGGAACGGACCTTCCGGAGGTCGTCGCGGAGCCCAGCTTCGCTACGCTGCCGGACGTGCTCACGGACCTCCGCTTTCGCGGTGCCGCCTTCTGCGGTGACGGGGCGCTCCGTCACGCCAACCGGATCGCCGAGAGCGGCGGCACGATCCTGACGCCCCCGATCGGATTCCCCTCCGCCGACGGCGTCGTGAGGGCGCTCGACCTGGACCCGTCACCGAAGCCCGTCGTGGACCCCTTCGCCTGGGAGCCGACGTACCTGCGCGACACCGGCGCGGTTCGTGCGCGCCGCGAGGCCGGGGCCTGAGCCGTGGAAGCCCGCAGCGTCCCGCCACCGCCCGCGCCGTCCGGTCCGCTCGAGGGGGAACGTATCCGTTCGATGGTCGAGCGCGATGTGGCACGGGTGGTGGAGCTCGAGGCGAGCGCCTTCGGGTCACCCTGGGAGGCGGACACCTTCCGGCGTCTCCTCGGACGGACGGGGGCCGAGCTTCTGGTGGTGGAGGTCCGGGCGGAGGTGGTCGCGTACGCGGTCCTGTGGTGCATCCTGGACCAGGGTGAATTGGCCAACATCGCCGTCGACGACATGTGGCGCCGGCGGGGAATCGGCGCCCGACTGCTCGACCGCGTGCTGGAGCGGGCGAGGGAGCGGGGCGTGACCGACCTGTTCCTCGAAGTCCGCCAGAGCAACATGGTCGCGCGCGACCTGTACCGTCGGCGTGGATTCACATCCATTGGAGTGCGCCGCAACTACTACGACTCCCCCCGCGAGGACGCATGCGTACTTCGGATCGGCCTGTGAACGGGGATCGGCCTGCGAACGAGGATCGGCCGGTGAGCGACATGGCGCATGAAAACATTTGTAGTCACGCGGTCGCCCGCGTATGTTGACGCGTGGGAAAAAAATTGTCCCGAAGCCCCGTACCCCAGGAGGCGAAGGCTTCCATGCTCCGCACTACAGCGGCCGCACTGGCCATATCCCTTAGCGCGACATTCGCGTTTACCGCTCCCCTCACGGCTCAGGCTGTCACCCAGGACGAGGGTGCTCACCAGGTCGTGCGCGGGAATACCCTGTGGGATCTCGCGCAGTCCTTCTACGGCAATCCATTCGAATGGCGCCGTATCTGGGACGCGAATCGGGACCGGGTGGAGAACCCGGACCTGATCTATCCCGGTCAGCTTCTCCTCATCCCGGATGCGGATGGGAATCTGATCGAGGTGATGGTGGCGCCGGGCAACCAGCCGATGGAGCCGCAGTCGGATGAGATCGAGCGCACGATCTGGTATCCCGAAGACGCGGAAATCCGGAATATCGGCGAATACCTGGACTCCGTGCCGGCGGTGCCGGTGCAGATCGTCTACGGTGCGCCCTTCCTCGTCGCGAACGAGGGTGAGCAGGCCGTCGGCACGGTAGGCGGCTTCGGCGGCGCCACGGAGAGACGGATCACCCGTGAATCGGCCCGTCGCTACGATCGCCTCTTCGTCGAGCTCGATCGGCCGGTCGCACCGGGCACGCTGCTTCAGGCGTACCGGGTGGACCCGTCCGAGTCCGGGGTCGGTCACGTGGCACGGCCTACGGCGGTGATCGAGCTCGTGGCGATGGCCGGCGACCGTCCGGTGGTCGAGGTGCTGCGAGTGTATGGTCGTCTGCTCGAAGGCGATCTTCTGCGTCCCGCACCGCTCTACGAGGAGCGCATCGGCGTCTTCCCGGAGCGGGTCGCGAATGGCGGCACGGTCTCCGTTCTGGAATACGCGGAGTCCGCCGACCAGCTCCAGGGGCCCGGCGGCTACCTCTTCTTCGAGTCGCCGGCCGGTGCCACGATCGGCGACGAGTACGAGGTCCGGCTTCCGGGGTCCGGGGAGTATCCGGAGGGCATCTTCACGATCGTCCGCATCGGCGACGACTACGCCACGGGACGAATCATCAACCTCCAGAACCCGGTGTTCGAGCCGGGCATAGAGGCGACGCTCGCGCGCAAGATGCCGGGCGGCTGAGTCGTCCATCCGGTTGAACACACGAGGCGCCCCGTCGACATCGTCGCCGGGGCGCTTCGTCGTTGTACCTTTGACCTGAACCCCTCCCCACCAGCCCCTCGCGCAACCTCCCATGACGACCTCCACCGATTCTCCCACCGACATCTCTCCGCGTCGCGTCCTCGTGACAGGCGGCGCGGGATTCATCGGCAGCCACGTGTCCGATGCCTTCCTCGCTCGCGGCGACGACGTCTGGATCGTCGACGACTTCTCGAGCGGCAAGCCGGAGAACGTTCCAGCCGAGGCGCACCTCGTCCGCGCCGATATCCGGGACGAGGAGGTGCGTCGCCTGTTTCGGGAGGTCGAGTTCGACGTGGTCAGCCATCACGCCGCCCAGATCGACGTGCGCATCTCCGTCCAGGACCCCCGTCGAGATGCGGGTGTGAATGTGGACGGGCTGCTCAACCTGCTCGAGGGAGCGCGCGAGGTCGGCACGCGACGGTTCCTCTACGTGTCGAGTGGTGGCGTGGTGTACGGCGAGCCCGAGCAGCGCCCGACGTCGGAGACGGCACCGAAATTGCCTCTGTCTCCGTACGGGGTCACGAAGCTCGCGGGGGAGTACTACCTGCACTGTTACCGCGAACTCCACGGGCTCGAGTACGTCGCCCTGCGGTACTCGAACGTCTACGGCCCACGACAGGACCCCCACGGGGAGGCGGGAGTGGTGGCGATCTTTTCGCAGCGTCTGCTGCGCGGCGATGGTCTGACGGTCTTCGGCGACGGAGAACAGACGCGCGACTACGTCTTCGTGAAGGATGTCGCCTCGGCAAATGTGCGTGCATCCGAGATGGATCTCGTCACGGATCCCGAGCTGGGTCTCGACGACGTCGGATTCAACGTCGGCACGGGCGTCGGCACCAGCGTGAATCGACTCGCCGAGATCCTCGAAGGGGTGGCCGGTCGAGAGCCGGACCGGACGTACGCCGAGGAGCGGCCGGGCGAGCTTCGCCACAGCACGCTGGACATCGGGAAATTCGAACAGGTGGGGTGGAGCCCCGCGTACTCGCTGGAGGATGGTTTGAGGCAGACCTACGACCACATCGCCGGCCGGATGCAGGGCGGGGCGGCTCCCGGTACGGACCACGAGGGGGATGGTGAAGGGTGATCGGGCTCATCCTCGGGGCGGGGCTCCCCACGAAGGTCGTGCTGACGGTGCTCGCCGTCTTCTCGCTCGCGAGCTGGTGGATCATCCTCTGGAAGTCGCGTCAGTTCCGTGATCTCCAGGTGCTCGGCGACGAGTTTCTGGACGCGATCGAGCGGGCGCGCGGTCTGGACGACGCGTACAAGTCGATCCTCACCCTCCCGGAGTCGCCCTACGGTCGAGTGTTCCGGCAGGGTGTGAACTTCTTCTCCGAACTGCGCCCGGGTGCGCTGCGACAGGGTGCGCCGGTCGGCGACGGACTGTCGATGACGCAGCTCGAGGCACTGCGGCTGGTGATGGAGAAGGAGGAGGCGGAGGAGCGCGACGAGCTGGCTCGCGGGATCAGCTGGCTCGCGATCATCGGGTCGGTGTCGCCACTGCTCGGCCTGCTGGGGACGGTGATCGGAATCATGAACGTCTTCCGCGGCATCGCCCAGGCGGGCTCCGGCAACATCGCCGCCGTCGCGCCCGGAGTCGGTGAGGCGCTCGTCACGACGGTCGTCGGTCTCTTCGTCGCGATCCCGGCCGTGATCGCATACAACCACTTCGTTACCCGGCTGAACCTGGTGACCGGCGAACTCGAGGGCTTCTCGAGCGAGTTCATCGGCACGCTGGCCCGCGAGGGACGGGTCTGACCCATGCCCCGCCGCCTCTCTCATCGCGACGACGGCCTGAGCCTCGACGCCGACATCAACATCACCTCGATGGTCGATGTGGCGTTCACGCTGCTCGTGATCTTCATCATCACCGCGCCGATTCTTCAGGGCGGGATCGAAGTCAGCGTACCGCAGGCCGACGTGGCGCCGCTCCAGCCTACCGAGGCGCCGGTCTTCGTGTCGATCGACGCCGAGAACCGGATCTTTCTGGAGGAAACCGAATTCGAATCGGTGCGGGCCTTCCGATCCTCCTTCGCCGAGCTGGCAACGGCCGGCGGGTGGGAGGTCGTCTATCTGAGGGCGGACGAGGGCGCGGACTGGGGCACCGTGCTGCCGATCCTCGGGGCGATCGAGGATGCCGGGGGCGTGAGTGCCTCGCTGGTGGGTGAGTTCTTCGACGAGGGCGGGTGAGGGAACCATGAAGTGGAGCAATCGGGACGGCCGGGAGGAGCCGCCGAAGTCGGCGCTGGTCGGATCCCTGCTCGCGCACGGCGTGGTCGGCGCCGTCGCCGTGGCTCTCTCCCTGGCGCAGCCCGCGCCGCTCGAGTTCGTGACCTACCAGGTCGAGATCGTCTCCCCGCCGCCCGCGCAGGCGGAGGAGGAGCAGGTCGCCGCCCCGGTCGAGGAACTCGAGATCGAGACGCCCGACCAGCCGGAGTCCGAGCCCGAAGAGACGCCTCCGCCGCCGGAACCCGATCCGGATCCGGAGCCCGCGGAGATCCCGCCGGATCCGGCACCCGAACCCGAACCGGAGGAAACGCCGCCGGAAACGCCGACCGACTCCCTCCCCACGGAGTCGACCACGCCCGACGAGACGGAGGAGACGGAGGAGACCGGCGAAGACATCGAGGTCCGGATGGAGGGCCTTCGTCGCGACTTCCCGCAGTACTACGGCAACATCGTGAGGCAGATCGGCCGCTGTTGGTCGAGGCTCGGAAGGACCGTGCCCAACGGGCTCACCGCCACGGTGGACTTCGTGCTCACCGCGGACGGAACAGTCACCGACGTTCGGATGGTAGAGCGGTCGGGGTCGGCGCTGTTCGACGGGCTCGCGCGGGAGGCGATCGGCGGCTGCGCGAGCGGCCGGTTCGGTCCGCTTCCGCGGGACCTCGGCTACGAGCGACTCCCCATTCGGTTCGAATTTCGGCCGCCCGGTCAGGACCCGGCGGCCCTCATCCTCTCGCCCGACGACGCATGATCCGACGACGCACCATCCGCCGCGCCGCACGGTCCGCGCTCGCCCTCCTCTGGGTGCTGCCGCTGGCCGCACTGACCGCCGCCCCGGCGACCGCGCAGGACGAGGAGTTCTCCGGGGTTCGACTCGGGCTGGTCTACGAGAATGCCTACGTGCCCGCCCTGGGCGTGCAGCAGTTCTCGGGGCGGCTCGGTGGTGACGCGCTGGCGTCCGAGGTGGAGGCCATCGTGGCGCAGGATCTCACCTTCTCGGACCGATTCACGATCCTGGACGACCTTCCGATCAATGTGACGGCGGAGGAGGTGGATTACTCCCTCTGGGACCGCCTCGGGGCGACGTGGGTGGTGAAGGGGCGCGTGGAGGGCAGTGGCGCCAACGAGTACGTCCTGGTGCTCGAGCTTCACGACGTGCTGTATGCGGGCGTCGAGCAGACCGGCCGGTTCCCTCTCCCGAATCCGGCGGACAATGCCGCATTCCGGATGGCGGTCCACCGCGCCTCGGACGAGGTGATCGAATGGGTGTTCGGCGAGCCGGGAATGGCGGCGAGCCGCATCACCTTCGCGATGACGCGGAACGACGGGACGAAGGAGGTCTACATCGTCGACTCCGACGGGGAGAACCTCCAGCGGATCACCGATCACGGCGACATCGTCAATTCCCCCAACTGGTCGCCCGACCACGCCCGGATCGCGTACATGACGTACGACGACGACGGGCAACGGATCTACGAGAGGAACGTCGCGACGGGGGAGACGACCCGCATCGAGGCGCTGAGGGACGGCAACTACATGACGCCCGCCTACTTCCCGGACGGCGACAACATGGCGTTCGCCGTCCACGGCGGATCCCGCAGTGGGATCTTCACGTACGACGCGGAACGGGAATGCTGCCTGACCAACCTCACGGAGAGCCCGGCGGACGACTTCTCGCCGACGATTTCCCCGGATGGAAGGTGGATGGCCTTCAACTCGAATCGTCTGGGGACGACGATCCCGCAGATCTACATCATGCAGGCGAGAGCCGGCGCTCAGCCCGAGCTGCTGTCCCCCTACCAGTACGGCCGGAACAGCTATTTCTCCGCCCCCGACTGGTCGCCCGACGGGGAGAACCTAGCATTCCACGGTCGCTATCAGCGCTCGGGTCGCTACCACATTCTGGTCGCGAGGATGGGGGACAACCGACGCCTTCTGCAGCTGACCTTCGAGGGCAACAACGAGGCTCCCTCGTGGGCGCCCGACGGGCGCCACATCGTCTTCCGGGGCGAGCGTACCTGGGGGAAGGGGCTGTTCATCGTCGACACGGCGAGCGGGAAGGTTCGATCGATCCTGACGGGTGTCGACGTCGACGATCCGGACTGGTCCGGGGCGATGTGATCGACGCGCGCCGCATCGCGACGGAACGAACGCGGGATCTGGTCGCCGAGAAAGCGTGGATCTCGTTGCGAAACAAGGCATTTTGGGGTATAAATCGGGGTCGCCCCACCCAGATCGCGGACGATCTTCGGACGCGTCCGAATCAACACATCTCAACCGTATTTCGGGAGCTGGAATGACTCACCGCCGCCTCATGATCCCGGCCGTCGCCGCGCTCATGGTCTTCACCGCAGCCTGTGGAAGTGACCCCGAGCCGCAGCCCGTCGAGCCGACCGGCCCCACGGCCGCGGAGCTGGCCGAGCAGGCTCGGGCCGATTCGCTCGCAGCCGAGCAGGCCCGCCTCGAGGCCGAGCGCCGCGAGCAGGCTCGCCTGGAAGCAGAGCAGCGCGAGGCGGAGCGGCAGATGGCCGCAGCCCGCGAGACGCTGACCGAGACCATCTACTTCGACTACGACGAGGCCGCGATCACCGCACAGGGTGAGCGCCTCCTCCGTGGCAAGGTCGACATCCTCCGCAACAGCCCGGCGGTGCGGATTCGTATCGAGGGTCATGCCGACGAGCGGGGATCGAACGAGTACAACATCGCGCTCGGCAACCGCCGCGCGGAGTCGGTCCGGGAGTACATCACCGGCTTCGGCATCGACGCGAATCGGATCTCGATCGTGTCGTACGGCGAGGACCGACCGGCGGCCATGGGCAGCAGCGAGTCGGTCTGGGCACAGAACCGTCGCGCCGAGTTCGTGATCACCGCGGGTGCGAACCAGCTCAACCCGGGAATGTGATCTGCCGGGGGCTCCTGCGGATCATTGCCGCGGGAGCCCCGGTAGGACTCCACATGCGATCCCTCATCTATTCCCGACCTTCCCGCGCGGCCATCGTGGGTCTGGCGCTGCTGGCGTCTTCCGCCTGCGCGACGAAGAACGACGTCCGCGACCTCCAGACCGATCTGCGCCAGGAACTGCAGGCGATTTCCGCTCGGCAGGATTCGCTCTTCACGGCGCTTCTGGCCACGCAGGATGCGACCCGGTCCTCGCAGGATCTGACCGAGCGCGAGCTGATGGACACGCGCGGCGAGATCACCCGCCTTCTCCGGACCCTGACCCAGGAAATTCAGCAGGTGAAGGAGCTCGCCGGTCAGAACCAGATCGCGATTCAGGGGCTGGGCGGACAGATCCAGGACGCTCAGGAGATGCGGACGTCTCGGTCGCCGGCGATGGACGACACCGAGCCGCGGGACGGCCTGCTCGCACCGGGGCTGGGCGGCGACCCCGATCAGGACTACGCGGACGCCTTCGAACTGTATCGGGGTGGACAGCTCTTCGGGGCCCAGGCGGCCTTCGAGGACTTCCTCTCGAATCACGCCGGCGACGAACTCGTGCCTCAGGTGCACTTCCATCTCGGCGACATCCACCAGCGGAACGGTGAGCTGGACGAGGCCATCGCGTCGTTCGAACGCGTCGGCGAACTGTATCCCGACGACCCGCGCGTGGCGGATGCCGAGTATCGCATCGGTGTCATCCACATGGAGCGCGACGAGAATGGGGAGGCCCGAAGGGTCTTCGAGAGCATCATCAACACCTACGGTGACTCCGACGACGTCTTCTATACCGGCATCGTGCAGAATGCGCGGGACCGGCTCGAGGAGATCGGGGACTGATCCCGGCCGTGGAGGGACCGCATGCGCTGTCCGGAGTGTGACGCCACCGAAAACCGCGTCGTCGATACCCGCACCAGTCGGGGTGGGCGCGCCGTGCGCCGGCGTCGAGAGTGCCTGGTCTGCGAGACTCGCTTCACGACGTACGAGTACGTGGAGGAGCGTGCGATCCAGATCCTCAAGCGGGACGGGAGCGCCGAGGAGTTCGACCGCGCCAAGCTCCTGAACTCTCTCAAGCTCGCCTGTGCCAAGCGACCGGTGTCCCCGGCCCGCCTCGAGCAGATCGCCGACGTCATCGAGGACCTCATCGGCCGGGAGGCCGGGGTCGAGATCGAGAGCGAGCGGATCGGCGAGTGGGTCATGGACGCCCTCGGGCCGATCGATCGGGTCGCGTACGTCCGGTACGCATCGGTCTACCGCGACTTCCAGGATGCGGGAGAATTCCAGGAGGTTGTCGAGGAGCTGGAGGATCGCCATCGCATGGAGCAGCTGGCGCGCAATCAGGTCGAGCTTCCGCTCTCCTAGGCGCGCGTCGTGAGCCCCCTGGATCCGAATCAGCGTGGCGAGATGCCCTTCCTCGATCATCTCGAGGAGCTTCGGTGGAGGATCTTCAAGGCAGTAGGCGCGCTGATCGTCGGTGCAGTCGTCGGATTCCTGCTGATCGAGCGCTTCGATATCCTGGAGCTTCTGATCGCGCCGGTGGTGCCGTACCTGCCGGATGGGAAGCTGAACGTGTTCAATCCGGTCACGCCCTTCTTCTTCATCCTGAAGACGAGCGTGATGATCGGCATCGTGCTCGCGCTCCCGATCATCGTGTTCCAGATCTGGGCGTTTCTCTCCCCCGCACTGGAGAAGCGTGAGAAGCAGCTGATCATTCCGGCGTTGTACGGGGGCTTCCTCCTGTTCGCGTCGGGTGTCTGGCTGGCGTACGAGTTCGCCCTGCCGGTCAGTCTCCGGTTTCTCTTCAGCATTCAGAGCGACCTGCTCGTCGCGACGTTGGGTGCGGACGAATACCTCTCCTTCGTGGTCCGGCTTCTGGCCGCGTTCGGGATCATCTTCGAACTCCCGGTCGTCATTCTGATCCTGAGCGTCCTGGGGCTCGTCACCCCGGCATTTCTGCGGTCCAAGCGGCGGCACGCGATCGTCATCATCACGGTTCTCGCCTCACTGCTCAGCCCGGGCGACGTACTGGCGGTTACGGTGATCATGATGGGGCCGCTGATCCTCCTCTACGAGGTATCGATCTGGATCTCCGTCTTCGTGTATCGATGGAAGGGTCGCGAGGAGTCGCCGTCGATCCGGGCGCCGGAGCCGCCGAAGGCGTCGGTGAGCCTCGAGGACGACGACTCCGAAGACGGAGGCGGGCGATGACACCTGGCGGCCGGCCAGGTCGCGGGTCGCTTCGGGCGCTCCGTGGCGGCGGGCGGCGTCGGGGCGGATCGGGCGGCGGCCGCAGCGCCTGGACGGTGATCGCGTTGCTCGTGGGGATGATCGCGGGTGATCTGATGGCCGCGGACGCACTCGCTGCCCAGCAGCAGGACCCGCCGCCGACGCGCGAGGAGCTCCGTCAGGCCCGTCAGGACTCGATCCTCGCCCTCATGCAGGAGCGCCTTCAGCTGCTGGGCCGGGCCCCCGGGGCCGACTCCGCGACGATCGCCGCCGATTCGGCCCGTCTCGTGGGTCCGGGTCGGACGGAGAGTCCGCGCGGCGGGCTGGCGCAGCCGCAGGACTCGATCGCCCGTCTGCTGCTCGAGTTGCCGGGCTATGCACCGACGTACTACGTGGGAACGGGAGCCGTGTACAACACGGCGTCGGACAGTCTGATTCTGTTCGGGGATTCCGCCAACCCGGCTCGCACGCTTCGCGACGGAACGGAACTCTCCGCGGCGCAGCAGCTGGTCTACGACAACGCTCGCGCACAGGTACGGACCGTCGGTGACGCCACCCTGTCGCCACCGGACGGCGCTTCGACCACCGCGACCGGCCTGACGGTCGACACCGAATCCCGCCTCGCCTCCGCCCTGGGGGCCCGGACCGTCATCCAGCAGAATGCCGAGTGGTACCTTCGGGGCGACCTTCCGCTCCTCTACACCGAGGGTGGGTACGGACACGACCTGGAGTTCACCACCTGCGAGCTGGACGAACCGCACTACCACTTCCAGGCATCCGAGGTGAAGTGGCTTCGGGGCGCGGACTCGGTGCTGGTGGCGAAGAACGTCACCCTGCGTTTCGCCGGGGTGCCTGTGCTGTGGCTGCCCTTCTTCGCTCAGAACACGGGGAGCGGGCGGCGGTCGGGGATCCTCACCCCCTCCTTCAGCGTCAACGACATCGTCCGTAGCAGCGGAAGCTACAACCGTCGCCTCTCGAACCTGGGGTACTACTGGGCGATCAGCGACTACATGGACGCCTCCGCGGCGCTGGACTGGTTTTCCGGCCAGTTCACCTCGGTGAACGGCTCCTTCCGATACGCCTGGCAGCGCCAATTCCTGCGTGGGTCGGCGAATGTCCGACGATACTGGCGGGAGGATGGGGGGACGGAGCTGACGCTCGCGACACAGCACGACTGGGAGCTTTCGGAGCGCACGAGCTTCCGGGCGAGCGCCCGGTATGCCACCAGCACCGAGTTCGTCACCCGGAACTCCTTCGATCCGCGCGAGGTCACCGGGTCCATCAACTCGGAGGGCGGACTCTCCCGCCGATTCGATTGGGGATCGCTCAACCTTTCCGGCAGCCGACGCCAGTTCCTGAACGACGACAGGGTCGAGACCAACTTCCCACAGGCGAATCTCTCGCTGCGAACCATCACGCTGTTGCAGGCGTCTCCATCGGAGGCGAGCTGGTACAACAACATGGCGATCGGTGGCAACGTGCGATTCGATGCACGCACGACCGACCGTGCGCAGGAGCCGGGTGTGTTCGTGCCCGGCCAGGAGGACCAGACGACGCTGACCGGCTCGGCGTCCACCTCGCTGACCCTCGGCGGGTTCAATCTGTCTCCCTCCCTGTCCCTGGATCAGGGCACGCGTTCGAGCGTTCCGTTCGACTCGCTCCCCTTCTTCGCCGACCTGCTGGCCGATCAGGGGGGGCGTGCGCTCACCAGCCGGGAGGGAATGGCCGCACTCCACGGTGGCAGCTTCGCGAATGCCATGTCCGGGGATCTGGTCGACGTGACCCGAACGAGCCTCGACTGGAGCGTCGGAGCGGGATATCAGCAGACGCTGGTTTCCTCCACGACGCTCACGCCGCGGGTCTCACTCTCCGGGTCGTGGCTCCGATCCGACACCGTGGCCGTCGCGCAGGACTTCGTCGCGAGCCCCACCCGCCTCAGCTTCGGTGCGCAGCTTCGGGGTGACCTGTACGGCTTCTTCCCCGGGTTCGCCGGCTTCGAGCAGATCCGCCACAAGGTCAGCCCATCCCTCTCGTACGACTACGCGCCGTCGACCGATCCGACCGAGCTGCAGAACCGCGTGTTCGGGGCCAGTGCGCGCCGTGCCCAGAACGTCCTCGCCCTGACGCTCAACCAGACATTCGAGGCCAAGCGCCGACCCGAGAGCGATGCCGAGGGGGAGGACGGCGACTCCGCGACGACGATGGCGTCGGAGCGGCGCGGGGCGACCACCGACCTGCTGGGTGGGGACGGCGAGGAGCTGCGGCGGGTCGAGCAGGGCGAGGTCGTGTCGCTCCTGGCACTGCGCACCACCGCGCTCCGGTACGACTTCGTCCAGGCCGACTCCCTCGGTCGGTTCATCGATGGGTTCACTACGACCACGGTCAGCAACACGCTGTCGTCCGACGTGCTTTCGGGATTCACCGTGCAGATGCAGCACGACCTCTTCGACCGGGAGGAGGGGGGCGGTGGTCGGACCTTCGCGCCGAAGCTGACCCGACTCAACTTCGGATTCCGGTTGGACAACAACTCGCCGGTCGCCAACCTGTTCGGGCTTCTCGGGGAGGGGGACACCCGGACGCAGGCGCAGCGCGACTCGGCGGACGCGTCGGATGCGGAGCGAGCGATGTCCGGGGAGGACGAGGGCAGCTTCGCGGGGGGTAGCGAGGCGACGATCATCCCGAACGCCGACGAGGTGGCGGGGCGGCGGGACCGCGGTTCGCTCGGCGGCCCCGTGGGTCGCTGGTCGGCCGACCTCGACTACTCGCTCACGAGAAGCCGAAATGAAGATGCGAGCGCGAGCCAGACGCTGCAGGCGAGCCTGCAGCTGAAGCCGACCGAGCTCTGGGACATGAGCTGGTCCACGAACTTCGACATCGACACCGGCGAGTTCACGGATCACGGGATCAGGCTCACCCGCGACCTGCACCGATGGGAAGCGAACTTCGACTTCACTCAGACGGCGACGGGAAACTGGACCTTCCGCTTCGAGGTGCGCCTGAGCGATCAGGAGGATCTGAAGTTCGACTACGAACAGCGCAGCCTGCAGGACGACTTCTTCGGTCGCCTCCGGCGCTGACTCCGGCACCCGCCATGGGGGGGACCAGCGTCCGGTCGTCTGGTCGGCCGGCGGGTCTCCCGACGGATCTGACCTGAGTACCGCACTCGTGTGTCCTCCGTAGAGGACGGGAGTCGAATGCAGGACCCCGCCTGCAGCCCCATTTTCCGGGAGATCCCGGCTGGCATGACCCCTGCGCATGTGGATGGTCAGTCCGGTCGGGTGGCCGGGGAGAATCCTACGAGATGGGGGAGGGGATCATGCGGACCGGTCCGAAGCTTCGTGTCCGACTCGGCGCGGTGCTTGTCGCGCTGGCGGGAACCACGGCCTGCGACGAGACGATCATCGTCGGGCCCGACGGGCGGGCCCCGGACGCACCACGTGCCTTCGACGCCTCCTACTACGCCGGTGCGGTCACGCTCACATGGGAGCTCGGGCCCGCGTGGAACGGCGAATCCTTCCGCGTCTACGGGAAGCGATCCACCGACGGCGACTATTTCTCGATCGCAGAGGTGACGAACTGCATCGACGCATTCTGCACCTACTCCGACATCAATGTCGGACCCGGCCGCTCGTACGACTACTACGTCGCGGCGGTGGGCGCGAATGGTGTCGAGACGCCCTCCGCGCAGGCGGTCCGTGTCGACGTGCCGCAGCCGGTGCCCCCCGCGATTCCCGACGAGATCGAGGCGGTGGCGCTCGACAACGCGGTGTATCTCCGGTGGCGGGACGTCGGGCGGGAGTCGCTCGACTTCTCCTTCTACCGGGTGTATCTCGAGTTGCAGGACGGCCCTGCCCTGATCGGGGAGACGGACTCGCCGGGATATCTCGACCGGCTCGCGCCGAACGGCTCGACTCTCGAGTACTCCGTGTCCTCGGTCGACGACCAGGGCCACGAGAGTGGTCTTTCGGCGATCGTGGCCGGGACGCCTCGTCCGGACTTCCAGGGGGAAGTCGCGTACGACTGGTTCGACCGACCCGCTCTGGCGGGATTCCGATTCCAGGCGGATGACGGTGCGAATCCGGTGCTCGACGGCGACGATCCGCGGCGGCACTTCCGCCTCGAGACCGACGCCGGTGGCTGGTGGCTGGTTCCCGGGCCCGGAGCGCGCGTCTATCCGCAGGGGTTCATCACGACGGCCCTCCGCTGCGGCCCCGCGTCCGACGATAGCTGCGTCGAGCTGACGGCCGCGCCGACGAGCGGATATGTGGCAGCCGATGTCGGGATCGTGCCGCAGACCACCTACGTCCTCGAGGTGCCCGGCGACGATGGGGCGTTCCGCTATGGCGCGATCCGCGTGGAGCTGCTCGGATTCGACCAGGAGGGCGACGCGCTCATGATCTTCGACTGGGCGTATCAGCTGCAGCCGGGGAATCCGTTCCTGGGACCCGCAGCGGCGCGAGCGGTCACTCCGTAGAGTGGCCCGTGCGGTGACGCAGCCGAATGGCGGGGGATCGCGTTCCGGGGACATTCCACGCGGTGCCCCGCAGGGATTCTCGCGCACGGCGAGGAACCATTAACTTTCCGAGATGATCCCGGTCCTTCAAGCCGTCCCCAATTTCAGCGAAGGTCGTGACCCCGCGGTCCTCGACGCCATCGTCGACACGGTGCGGAGACACGACGTCGAGGTGCTGGATGCCTCGATGGACCCGGACCATCATCGTTCGGTCGTCACCTTCATCGGACACCCGACCGCCGTCGAGAAGGCCCTGATCGCCGCCGCCGAGGCGGCGCTCGAGCGGATCGACCTCCGGGGGCACGCGGGCGTACATCCCCGCGTCGGCGCGATGGATGTGTGTCCTTTGGTTCCGCTGCAGGGGCTGGACATGTCCGACGCTGTGGAGACGGCGCACCGCGTGGGCGAGGGGATCTCCGAACTCGGGATCCCGGTGTTCTGGTACGGGGAGGCCGCTGCGGACCCCGATCGCGCCCTGTCCGCGCTGCGGCGGGGTGGGTTCGAGGCCTTCGTCGATGGATGGCCGGACGATCGCGCACCCGACCTCGACGCCGGCCGCCGCGCGGCCCACCCTACAGCGGGCGTCACGTGTGTCGGCGCGCGTACGGTCCTGCTGGCGTGGAACGTGTGGGTCGAGGGACTGGATCTTCCCCGCCTGCGAGAGATTGCCGGCACGCTTCGAGAGCGCGACGGCGGGATCCCGGGCCTGAGGGCGCTCGCCCTCGAACTTCCGCGACAGGACGGCCACCAGCTCTCGATGAATCTGGAGGGGGTGGACGGACGGGAGCCCTTCGGTGTATTCCTCCGTATCGAAGAGCGTGTGGAGGCCGCTGGAGGCCACATCTCGAAGACCGAAGTGATCGGGATGATCCCCGACGCACTTGTTTTCCCCGCGGCCACCCACAGATTACGACTCTCCGAGCCCGATCTCGCTCGAATGCTGTCGCCGTCGGTCCAGCGCCACGTGCTCGCCCGGATGGAGCGCGACCTTCGGACGGTGATCGACTGGGTGCTCGGCGCGGGTTCGGAAGTTCCTGCGGACATTCGTGACGCGGCCCGGTTGTTGGCGGGACGCGCGACCATCACGCCGAGTCCCACCGAGGACGCATGAGCAGTCTCGAGAGCCTCAAAGAAGCGGCACGCCGCCACGAGAAGCGCGAAGAGTGGCAGAAGGCCCTCGATCTATACGGTCAGGCGATCGCCGAGCTCGACGACCAGGAGACCCCGGATATCGGGCTCTTCAACCGGGTGGGCGATCTGAATGCCCGGATCGGACGCGCGGAGGCGGCGGTGGAGCACTACGAGCGCGCCGTGGATCTCTACGTCGAGGCCGAACTCGCGAATAATGCGATCGCGCTGTGCAAGAAGATCATCCGGAATCTCCCGGGTCACTTTTCGGCCCATCTCCGGATGGGCCGTATCCGGGCGGAGCAGGGGTTCGTGGTCGACGCCCGGAACAGCTTTCTGGCCTACGCCGAGCAGGCGGAGGCGGCCGGCGACGTGGATGGAGCGCTGCAGGCTCTCGGTGAATATGTGGCGATCGACCCGGCGGATCCTCGCGTACTCGTGACCCTCGCGGACCTCAACGCGTCACACGACCGCACGGAGGAGGCGCTCCGCCACCTCGCGGTCGGGTATGCGGCACTCCAGGAGGAGGGCGATACCGAAGGCGTTCGGAAGCTCGAGGAGAAGGCGAAGGAGATCGATCCGGCGGCGGATCTGGCGACGATGCACGTCGATCGAGTGTCGTCGGAGCCCGAGGTGGACGACGACGTCGAAACCGGCGAGCTGCAGATCGAGCCGACGGCGATCCCGGGTTCGGACGATGCGGAGATCGAGGCCGACTTCGGTGAGATCTCGATCGCCGATGCGGAGCCGTCCGACCTCGACGGTGCGGGATTGGGTGATCTCGGCGATTCCGACTCGTACGGACCCGGGTCAGATCTCCCGCTGGTCACCTTCGACGACGATGTGGCCGAGGACGACTACGGGGCCGAGGACGACCACGAGGTCGAGGACGGCTTCGGCATCCAGGATGCCGACGGTGGCGAGGATGTCGAGGTGGTCCACGATGCCGACGTGGTCGAGGGCGACGACATCTTCGGAGCGATCGGAGACCTCGCCACCGAGGAGCATCTCGAGGACGACGTCGACGAGGAGGATCTGGGCTCGGATCTGCCCCTCGTGACCTTCGAGGATGGCGACGAGGAGGAGGAGGAGGACGAGGAGGACGACATCGATGTGATCGAGTTCGCGCCCGAGGTCACGGAGCCGGACTCCCCCGTCGAGGTCGATGTCGAGGATGCGACGGAGGAGCCGGTCCCGGTCGACGTTCCCGACGACCCGGCCGAGCTCTTCGTGAAGCTGGCCGACATGGCGGAGCAGGCGCCGGAGGATGTGGCGATCCCCCAGCGGATGGTGGAGACGGCGTACCGCCTGAACGACGACTCCGCGATGGCGCAGGCCTGCCTCGCTCTGGCCCGGGCGCTCGAGCGTTCGGGAGAGCCGGAGAAGGCGCGGCCCGTATTCCAGCAGGTGCTCTCGATCGAGCCCGGCAACGCGGAAGCCGCCGCCGCCCTTCAGGCCGACGCCGACGCCCGCGAATCGAGGCGTGTCGAGGAGGTGGCCGCATCCGAGGACTACGTGGATCTCGCCGCCATGATCTTCGACGACGAGGAGGAGGAGAAGACCACGCGTTTCACCGTCGCCTACGAGGAGCCGAGCGGGGACGAGGACGCGGACTTCAAGAAGATGCTTTCGCAGTTCAAGGCCAAGGTCGCCGAGAACTTCGATGCGACCGACGTGAAGGCACACCACGACCTCGGGACGGCCTACAAGGAGATGGGGCTTCTCGACGAGGCCATCGAGGAATTCCAGCAGGCGCTGCGGGCGAGCGCCGAGCACCTTCCGACATACGAGCTGCTCGGCCAGGTGTTCATGGAGAAGGGAGAGCCGGAAGCCGCCGTGAACACCCTCAGGCGGGCGCTCCGCAAGAGTGACGAAGTCGACGACGAACTCGTCGGCATCTACTACTTCCTCGGGCGCGCGTACGAAGATCTCGGCGAGAAGAAGCATGCCGTGGAGTTCTACGACAAGGTGTTCGCGCTCGACATCAACTTCGCCGACGTTACCGAACGGCTTCGGACGCTCCGGTGACACCGGACCCCTCGGAGGGCGACCGGCAGGGTGTGTCGATCCCCTCCCTCGACGAAATCCAGGGCCCGGTCGCGGCCCGCCTAGACCTCGTCATGGACGAGTTGCGGCGCATCGTCACCTCCGATTTCAATCGGATCGAGGAGGTCAACGACTACCTCGCTCTCCTTCGGGGGAAGCTGTTCCGGCCCGCGTTGCTCCTCCTCTCCAACGAGATCGGGGAGGGAACCGACGATCGTGCCGTCACGCTCGCCGCCGTGGTCGAACTGGTTCACCTGGCGACGCTCGTACACGATGATGCGGTGGATCACTCCGTGCTGCGTCGCGGGCAGCCGACCGTCAACGCGATGTGGACGCACCAGGTCGCGATCATCATGGGGGACTACCTCTACAGCCGCGCGATCATGCAGTTGGCCGAGGTCGGGCTCATGGACGCGGTGGACGTGATGGCGAATGCCGCGAACGAGATGAGTGTCGGTGAGATGCGGCAGTTGACCGCCTACGATGCGCTCGCCTTCACCGAAGACGACTACACCCGGCTCATCGCCGCGAAGACCGCCTCTCTGATGAAGGCGGCCTGCGAGCTCGGCGCGCTGGTGGGTGCATCCGAGTTCCGGGAGCCGCTTTCGCGCTACGGCCACTGCCTCGGCATGGCGTTTCAGGTCGTCGACGATATTCTCGACTACACCGTGTCCGAGGAGGAGGCCGGCAAGCCGACGGGCCACGACCTGCGTGAGCACAAGGTCACGCTGCCGCTGGTCGGCGCCATGCGACGGTCGGGGGAGGCCGACAACGCCGTCGTACGGCGGGTGTTCGACGACCCGGAGCCCTCGGACGAAGCCATCGAGGATGTGGTGTCGTGGGTACACGAATCGGGCGGTGTGGCCTATGCTCAGGCTCAGGCCGACCGGTACGCCGCGACGGCGGCCGCGGCGCTCTCCGAGGTGCCGCGCGGTCCCGCGACGGACGCACTTCACGCCGCAATCGCCTACGCCACTCGACGCACCCGATAGATCGTCATGCTCGTCGATACGCAACGTCGTAGCGCCACGCGCGCCCTGTGGACGCTCATCCTGGGGTTCTTCCTGGGGGGAGTCTTCACGGTCCTCGCGGAACAGTTCCTCCCCTCGAGCGCGGCGCGGACCTTCCTGACTACTTCGGTGGAAGCATCGGTGGGGCCGTTCTCGATGGACCTCGTGGCGCTGGCGTTCACACTCGGGCCGCTGTCCCTCGATTTGAACGTTCTCACGCTTCTCGGCATCTTCCTTGTGGCACTGGTGGCGAAGTCCTGGATCTGATGCATCCGATCACGCGGACGCTACGTCGTCCGATCTGGAGGTAATGATGGGCCTAGGTGGACTCGGAATGACGGAGATCATCCTGATCTTCCTCGTCGTGCTGCTCCTGTTCGGCGCCAAGCGGCTACCCGAAATCGGCTCCTCGCTCGGCAAGGGTATTCGGGAGTTCAAGAGCTCCGTGCGAGATATCGAGAACGAGATCAAGTCGCCCGGTGAGACGAAGAAGGGGCTGCATTCGCCGCCCCCCTCCGGTCCCGGGGCGCGCTCCGAAGAGACGGAGGCCCACGCGGAGCCCCGGCGTCTGACCACCTCGCGGGGCGAGGACGCGAGCTGATCCGCCTGCTGGAGGCGTGAAACCTCCGAGTCGGGGGAAGGACGACGAAAAAGAAAGGGGGGGCGGCCGGGTCTTCGAAGACCTGACCGCCCCCCCTTTGCTGCATGCCCGGACCACGCGACGCCGGACCGTCACCGGACCCCGGCGCACCGCCGATCTCAGGCGCCCACACTCGCGTGCGTCAGAACCCGAAGCCTCCGCCGTATCCGGGCTCCGGCACGTCGTCCTGCAACTCGTCGAGCAGATCCCTCTGATCTTCGACGTTCGCGGATTCGCGCAGGCCCTCGATCCATGCATTCAGCCGGTCCTGACTGAGCGAGCGGGTCAGCTGCTCCCGCTGGAACGCCTTCTGCTCTTCGAAGGCCGTGCTGTCCGCCGGCGTCCGGTTGAGGACCTCGATGATGAACGAATTATTCGGAATGGAGACTACATCGGTCACCTGACCCGGCTGGACGCCGAAGGCGGCACCGACCGCCGCATTCTGACGCCCGAGACCCTCAGCGAAGTCCACCCGTGAGAAGGGACCGGCCGTGCGGATGTCGAGCCCGAGTTCGTCGGCGATGTTCGGCAGCGCTTCCCCCGCCCGAACCCGGGCGACGATGTCCGCACCCTGCTGCTCCACCAGCGCCTGCTTCGCGTCGAACCTGAGCTGCCGCTCGATGGAGGCCCGCGCCACGTCGAGAGGGATCACGCCGGCGGGCGTGGTCGATACGAGTTCGACGGCGTAGAAGGCGGATCCGGTCTCGAAGACAGGGCTCACATCGCCGACCTCCGCCTCGTTGAGCGCCCAGTCCGCGCCCTCGGACACATCCCCCGCGCCGGCGATCATGGCGAACTCGAGGGTGACGTCGGCCTCGGTCGTCGCCAGTCCGATGGCCGCGGCGGCCTCGGTGATGGGAAGCGTCTCCCCGAGCTCCTCGAGGGAGTCCGCCAGGGTGAGCATCGCCAACTCCGAGTCGTCGGTGCGCTGGTGCGGGATGAGGATGTGGCGTGCCGTGACGGAGTCCTGACCCCAGCGCTCCGTGACCTCGATGATGTGGTTGCCGAAGCGGCTCACCACGGGACCGAAGGGCTCGCCGACCGGACCGGCGAACGCGGCAGAATCGAAGGCCGCGACCATCGTGCCCTGCGGGAAGGTGCCGAGATCTCCACCCTGTGCGGCCGTGGCGTCGTCCGACGATTCGATCGCGGCGGCGTCCTCGAACGTCTCGTCCCCGAGACGAATCGACTCGAGGATGTCGGCGGCCCGCTGGTACTGCGCCGCGGTGTCGGCCGGGGTCGGCGTCTTGTCGAGAATGGTCGCGATGACGCGAGCTCGCGCAGGCTGCTCGAACTCCGCCTGATTGGCATCGTAGTACGCCTGGATCTGCGCGTCCGCGACGTCCACCTCGGAGTCCGCGATCCGCGTCGCGGGGTCCAGCGGGATGAAGCGGACCTGGACCGTTTCCTGCTGATCACGCCAGCGCCGCCAGAGCTCCTGGTCGGTGACGTACACACCCGCCGAAACCTGTCGGAGGAGCTTGGACCGAGGGATGACGTCCCGGTAGTACGACTCCAGCTGGAGCAGGAACCCCTCGGGCTGAGCGGCGAGGAACTGCTGATACTTCTGGATGTCGAACTGACCATTCGTCTGGAGCGAAGGCTCCGAGAGGAACTGGGGCGGGGGATTGTACTGTGCCGCCGATCGGATCTCCTCGTCGGAAACCCGAATCCCCCGGCGGTCGAGCTCCTGTTCGATGAGGATCTGCGTCACGATCTCGTCGAACGCCTGATCCTCGAGCTCCTTGATCTGAAGCGACGTGAGGGGCGGCTCCTGCTGAGCCTGCGCCTGCTCGTAGAGGTTCTGGTAGGCAAGGTTGTACTGGACGGATCGAACGGTTTCGCCGTTCACGAGGCCGACCTGTGCTCCGCCGGCGGCGCTGCGGCCGCTGGCGTCCATTCCCCATTCGAAGAGCATCAGGGCCGCGAAGGCGAGCGCCGTCGCGATCATGATGATCTTCGTGTTTCGCCTCATCTGCGCCATTACCAGCATGGACACTGCTCCTCGGGAGTGGTGCGGGACCGCTCGGATTCCAATGTGTCGTCGGCTGCTTCAGCGAGTGCAGAGCAGCCACTTCGGGTAGCCTGAAAAGCTAACCGTGTCCGAAGGCCCTCTCAACCGATTCGACTCACGGGTGCGGACGGCCGCTCGGGGGTGGCTGGACGGGCCTGCCGAGAGGGGGGCGCGTTGACACTGGTTTCCGGGGCCGCCTATCTTGACCGACTCGGCCCCGAATCACCCTGAAATGACGCAGGAATCGCCGGTGTCCGAAGCCCTTCAGCAAGAAATCCGACACCTCCGGACCCTCGAGGGAACCGCGCGGGACCCCCGCGACCGGGTCTTTCTTCCGCTTGCCGATGCGCATCTCCGGCTCGGAAACATCGAGTGGGCCCGAGAGTTGCTCGAGGATGGCCTGACCCGCCATCCGGATTTCGTCCCCGGTCACGTCCTGATGGCGCGTCTGCTCGAGGCGGAGGGCGACGCTCCCGCAGCGGAGGAGCGGTGGGCCACGGCACGGCGGCTGGACCCGCGGAACATGGAAGCGGTTCTCGCACTCGGACTCGCCCTGGTGGCGCGCGGCGAGCGTCTCGGCGGCCAGCTCGTGCTCCAGGCGAGGGCAACCGATCCGACGGCGGGGGGACAGGAGCCGGACGCGGATCTCGTCTCGATCGCCAGCCTCGCCCCCGCCGCTCCGGATCCCCGGGGTGCTGCCGAGACCGCTGTGGTCTCGATCGCGGATCTGGCGCCCGGCGACGGTGCGGATGTGGTTTCCATCACGGAGCTGGCGCCGGCGGGTGGGGTGCCTGCGTCGCCCGCCCCGGAGGCTCCGGCGACGGAGAGCCCGGTCGATCGGGGGGACGCCGCGAATCTGTCGGAGCTTCCCGACCAGGACGCGAGCGCTACCGCCGAGGGCGACGATGTGCTTCACGTCGACGCTGCGGACGACGCCCTGCCGGATCTTGGGGCCGCGACCGTCGTGGACCCGGCGCCGGACGACGATCCGGTGGTGGACGAGGTCGAAGTCGATGAGGCCGTGGTCGACGAGGCCGCGGTCGATGAAGCTGCAGTCGACGAGGCCGCGGTCGATGAAGCCACGGTCGACGAGGCTGCGATCGACGAGGTGAAGGTCGCCGATGCGCCGTCCCGCGAGGCGCCGCCGGCGGGCGGCCCGAAGTCGAGCGAGGTGGACACGGGCGCGCCGAGCGAGACGTCCGAGGCCGACCGCACGGATCGGCGGGTGGTCACGCGCACGCTGGCTGAACTCTTCATCGCACAGGGTCAGCGGGAGCGGGCCGTCGAGATGTACGAGGAGCTCGCGTCTCGCTCCCCGGACGACGTTGCGCTCCAGGATCGGCTCGAGGAGCTGCGTAGCGACGGCCGGCACCCCGATGAGAGTGGCGAGGCGGTCCTCGAGACGGCGGGGGAGGCCGCCGGCGACCCGGAAGAGG
>JGI12109J20283_10017755_pt1 | contig 28940 bp, 21 predicted proteins | sample ElkSlonscriptome_12_FD_20283 | JGI IMG/M metagenome (IMG submission 20283)
GGGCAGGGCTTGGCAGGGCGGGGCGGGGCGGGGCGGGGCGAGCACGGGGGCGGGTCGATGCGGACGAAAATCCACTCTCCACCGCTTTCAAAAACAATTGAAAGCGGCTAGACTCTTCGATGCAGGTCGGCCGCAGGTCGGCTACGGGTTTGCCCGGAGTCGAGCCGCGTCGCGGCGGGCCTCGCGGATCGTTCCAGCGGGGGCGGGCGTGGAGGTTGCGGTGATGTACGAACCACTCGAAATCGCATCCGGCGCTTCGATCACCGATCGCGGCTGGCAGCGTGACGTGGCGGACGGGGCGGTTCGGGTTTCGCCCGAGCAGGCGCTCGAGATGCTCAAGCGGATGCCGCTGCACAGCTTGGGTCGGCTGGCCGACGCTCGCGCCCGCGCGGTGCACGGCGACACCTACCGCACCTACGTCATCGACCGCAACATCAACTACACCAACGTGTGCACCGCCAAGTGCACGTTCTGCGCCTTCCGCCGCGACGGCGACGACCACGACGCCTACACGCTCGAGGTCGAGCAGATCCTGGAGAAAATCGGCGAGCTGTCCGACATCGGCGGCACGCAGATTCTCATGCAGGGCGGCATGAACCCGGAATTGCCGTTGGACTGGTATCTGAATCTGCTGCGCACCATTAAGGAGCGCTACCCGCACATCCACGTCCACGCGTTCAGCCCGCCGGAGTTCATCGAGTTCGTGAACTTCTTCGACCCGCCGGGCGCGACGCTTGAGGCGAAGATCGAGTGGGTGATGGTGCGGCTGCGCGAAGCGGGGCTCGACTCGCTGCCGGGCGGCGGGGGCGAGATCTTCGCCGACGCTGTGCGTCGCAAGATCGGCCTGGGCAAGTGCACCGCCGACGCGTGGCTGACCTGCATGTACGTGGCGCACAAGCTCGGCATGTTCACCAGCGCGACGATGATGTTCGGCCACATCGAAGGCCTCGCGGACCGCGTGCACCACATGCTCGAAGTGCGCCGCTGGCAGGACCGCACGCTGACGGAAACCGCGCGACAGGAAGCGGTGGGCGGCGGCACGATGGGCCACTACAAGGCGTTCATCTCGTGGCCCTTCCAACGTGAGAACACGCCGCTGGGCCGGCTGCGCGAGTGGGGCGACGACCCGCAGGGCCGGCCCGACGAGATCGTCGAGCCCTTCCCGGGCGACGTGGTCGCGAAGCTCGACGGCAGCGGCGAGAAGAGCGCCCACGCCGAGTTCGGCAGGCGGCTTCGCATGTCCGGGGCGACCGAGTATCTGCGCACGCAGGCGGTGAGCCGTCTGGTGCTGGACAACGTGTATTCGATCGGGGCGTCGTGGGTGACGATGGGCCCGCACGTCGGCCAGCTCGGTCTGAAGTACGGCGCCAACGACATGGGCTCGGTGATGATGGAAGAGAACGTGGTCTCCTCGGCCGGAACGACGTATTGCCTGAACGAGGCGGTGCTGTGCCGATTGATCCGCGACGCGGGCTTTACGCCGGCGCAGCGGGACAACGTGTACGACGTCGTGCAGGTGCACGCGGGCGTCGAGGCGCCGGACCGCCAGGTGAGCGACTGGTCGCGGCACCGGGCGAAGAAACTGCACGTGCAGAACGACGCGGGCGAGGGTGAGGGCCCGACCGACGGAACGCCGATCGAGTTGAAGGTGTCGGCGGCGGGGGCGGGGGCGGATTGAGCCGGTCCCGGCGGAAGACGCCTGCGTTGGAATAAACCTGATCGGATTCGGCGACCGTCGTTCCGGGCGGCGCCGCGGACGGCTGACGCGGCGGGGCGCGGATTCTGCGGCGGTACACTGCGCTCGTGCGGACCGATCTGCCGATGGGACTGGGCGATCACCTTGACGAGTTGCGTCGGCGGTTGATTTACGCGCTCGGTGGACTGGCGCCGATTTTCGTCGTCGGGCTGGTCGTGGGGCCGACGGTGTTGGAGTGGCTGATTCTGCCGCTGATGAACCAGCTTCAGGCGGCGGGTGAGCCGTCGCGATTGCAGGCGACGGGGCCGCTCGAGAGCTTCGTGTCGTACCTGAAGGTGGCGCTGGGGATCACGATCATCGCGGGGTTTCCGTGGGTGCTGGTGCAGGGGTGGTTGTTCGTGGCGCCGGGGCTGTTTCCGCGCGAGAAGCGGTTCGTGTACTTCCTGGTCCCGATGAGCGCGCTGCTGACGGCGGCGTCGGTGCTGTTTCTGTTTCGGGTGCTGCTGCCGATCTCGTTGTACTTCCTGATCGTGTTCGGCACGGGGCTGGCGCAGAGCGACGTGTCGTCGCGGGCAGTGGACGCGGAGACGCTGACGGCGCTCCGCGAGAGCCGGTTTGTGACGCTGCAACACGACCCGGCGCCGGAACAACTCGAAGACGGCATGGTCTGGGTGAACAGCACACGGAACGAGGTGCGGCTGTTCATCGAGCCGAGGCGCCGGGCAGGTGAGGAGGCGGCACGCGTCGGCGGGGTCGAGGGCGCGCTCGGCGCCGACGAAATCGTCGGCGGAGCGGCGCGCGAGCTGGCGGACGACGGCGGCGACGGCGCTGACGGCGCGCGCCCGACCGTCGCCGGGACAAGGGGCGACGTGCGCGTGCTTCGGCTCGGCGGGGACGGCTTGATCTCGCAGGACTACCGCATCGGCGAGTACGTATCGCTGGTGTTCCGGCTTGCGGTGGTGTTCGGGCTGGCGTTTCAGTTGCCGCTGGTCATGTTGTTGCTGGGGTGGTTGGACTTGTTGCGGCTGTCGACGGCGCGTCGATATCGGCGATACGTGGCGTTTGGTTGCGTGGTGGCGGGCGCGTTCCTGACGCCGCAGGACCCGTGGTCGATGGCGCTGTTGGGCGGAGCGCTGTACGTCCTGTTCGAGTTCGGGTTGTTGTTGATGCGGTTCGTGACGCCGGCGGTGGTGGCGGGCTCGGCGCGCGGTCGGGGCGAGGCGGGCGAGCGGAACACCGACGCGGACGAGGGCGACGAATGATGCGGCGCTCGGCGGTCGGACTTGACGGTCGTGGGGTGGGTTCGGTTGCGACGATGCGCGGCTGGCTGCGCCGGCGGAGGCGGGGTGCGAACGGCCCCGTCGTCGGGCCGATTCGCGGCGAACGGCCGGCGGCCCGCGCGGCGGGCGCGAGCGAGCGGGACGTCGAGATGATGGAGCGGGCGCTCGAACTCGCCCGGCGGGCGGCGGAACGCGGCGAGGTGCCGGTCGGCGCAGTCGTGTACGAGACGCGGACGGGCGAGGTGTTCGGCGAAGCGGGCAACGACCGCGAGGCGACGGGCGACCCATCGGGGCACGCGGAACACCGGGCGATCGTGCGGGCGTGCGAGCGGCTTGGCGATTGGCGGCTGAACCACGCGACGCTGGCGGTGACGCTGGAGCCGTGCGCGATGTGCGCCGGACTGATCGTGAACGCGCGTGTGGGCCGCGTGGTGTACGGCGCCGACGATCCGAAGGCCGGCGCGACGCGGAGCCTGTACCGCCTGCTCGAAGACCGGCGGCTGAACCACCGCGTTCGACCGGTCCGGGGCGTGCTGGCCGCGGAGAGCGCGGCGTTGCTGCGGACGTTCTTCAGAGAGCGGCGGCGCGCGGCGCGGGGGGCGGCGCGGGGGGCGGAACGTGGGGCGGCGCGGGAGCCCGCGACGGGTGAACCGTAGCGGGCGGGCCGGGGTGGAGCGCATCAGGAGTGACGCTCCGCCCGGGGGTGCGGGCGCACTACACTGCGTCGCCGGCGCCCGGGCCGGTGGTTTCGTGGGTTTCACGACCGCTGGCGTTCGTCGGGTCGTCGAGCCCCGCGCATCGTCATCCGAACTTCTTACTCTCGCCGAGGAACGCCATGGACCTGTACATCGACACCGCGAATCTGGACGAGATCAAAGAGGCGAACGACATGGGGGTGTTGGACGGCGTGACGACGAACCCGTCGCTGATCGCGAAGGAGGGGGTGGACTATGCGAAGCGTTTGGAGGAGATCTGCCGCGAGGTGCCGGGCCCGGTGTCGGCGGAGGTGATCGCGGTCGAGTTCGACGGGATGATGAGCGAGGGCCGGGACCGGGCGAAGATCGCCGAGAACATCGTGGTGAAGCTGCCGTCGACGGTGGCGGGGGTGAAGGCGTGCAAGGCGTTGCGCGGCGAGGGCATCCGGACGAACCTGACGCTGTGCTTTCAGCCGCTGCAGGCGTTGCTGGTGGCGAAGGCGGGCGCGTTCCTCGTGAGCCCGTTCATCGGCCGCCTGGACGACATCGGTCAGGACGGGACGGAGTTGATCCGGCAGATCCGAGAGATTTACGACAACTACGCGATCGACACGATGATTCTGGCGGCGTCGATCCGGCACCCGAAGCACATGGTCGAGGTCGCGCTGGCCGGCGCCGACGTGGCGACGCTTCCCTTCGACGTGATCAAGAAGCTGATGAACCACCCGCTGACCGACAGCGGGATCGACAAGTTCGTGGCGGACTACAAGAAGGCGTTCGGCGAGTAAACGCGCCGAGCAAATCCGCGGGCGCTATGTGCGGGCGCGGCGTGAAGCCGAACGCTCGTCGGGTCGTGCCGGGGGCGTCACTTCGGCTCGAACGTCGCGGGCCCGTCGGGCAGCATGTCGAAGAAGTGCCAGACGGGGCAGAACAGATCGCCGGGCCCAAACGGCGTCGTCGAGACGCGGACGACCGAGCCGTCGTCTCGTTTGGTAAAGGCGGAGGCGCCGGGGAGCATGCCGCCTGACTTCTCGTCGACGAACCCCATGTCTTTGGTGAAGGTGTTGCCGTCGGAAGAGACGCAGGGGAAGGGCCAGCCGCGGCCTTTGGCGACGTCGCGCAGCGTGGACCACGGGTCGGGCGACGAGAGCACGAAGGCGCACCGTCGTTTCAGGTGCGGGTAGAGACCGATGAAGCCGTCGGCCCAGAGCGCGCAATAGCTGCACTTGCGGCCCATGTTGTGGACGACGATGAGGTCGTCGTGTTCGGCGAAGAGGTCGAGAAGCGAGACCTTGTCGCCGCCGGTGTCGGTGAAGGCGTAGTCGTTCGAGACGGGCTCGGGGCCGCGGGCTTGGTGGGCTTTGATGAAGCGTTCGCGGAGGTCCTGCATCTCGCGGTTGAGCACCTTGAGTTCGTCGTTGACGGCGATGGCGTTCATGTCGATCGCTCCTTGGCGTGGGTCGATCGTGCGGCGTCGGGCGCGGCGCCCGGGCGGCGACGACGGAAGGCGCCGCGCCGCGATGGGCGGGGCGGAGCGGTACGGCGGGAGCGGCCGGGCCGCGGGACGGTTCAGCGGCGGAGACGCTTGCGGACGCCGCGCGAGAGCGTGTTGCCGCGGATGCGGCCCAGCGAACGAGACAGCGCGTCGATGAGCCGGCAGGCGCGGACGGTCAGCCGAAGTCGGCGGAGCGCGGGGTCGTCGGGGTCGACGGCGTGGATGCGGGCGATGTAGTGGACGGCGCGGCCCCAGCGGCGATCCTGAATCGCCGAGAGCGCCATGTTGTGCAGCGCGGGGACGAGCCGGGGGTTGATCTGCAGCGCGATGCGGCACGCTTCCTCAGCGGCGTCGCGATTGCCGACCTGGAAGCGCGCGACCGCGAGGAGATGCCAAGCGCGGGCGTCTTTGGGCGAGCGCTCGGTAAACGCGAGGAAGACGCGCTCGGCGTCGCGGTTGAGCCTGGCGTCGAGCAGCAGCCCGCCGAGGTCGTCCATATCGCTGGGCGTGAAGGGAACGGGCCGCTCGCGGAACTCGCGCATCTCGCGACGCAGGAGCTTGCGGGCTTCGACGAGGTCGGTGCGGTCGAGGGCGAGTTCGGCCAGCCGGCGGCGGACCTCGGGGTAGGCCGGGTCGAGGCGATGCACGAGCTTGAAGGCGGCTTCGGCGTCGCGGCGGCGCTGCTGGCGGAGGGCGACGTCGCCGAGGAAGAAGTGCGCGTCGGGGTTGTCGGACTCGAGTTCGAGGACGCGGCGGAACTTCTCGGCGCCGTCGGCGAGGCGGTTCATGTCGACGAGCAGACAGCCGAGGTCGAGCAGGGTGTCGATGTCGCCGGGCTCGTCGCGGAGTTCGCGGAGGTAGAGCTGGCGGGCCCGTTCGTGGCGGCCGGTCTCGGCGTAGGCGGCGGCGAGCCGGGCGTGGATGCGGGGCAGCTCCGAATCGCGCGAGGCCGCCTCGCGGAAGCAGTACAGAGCTCGCTCGACGTCGCGCCGGGCCATGAGGGTCTCGCCCATGTTCGCGTAGGCCTGCGCGTGGTCGGCCTCTTCGTCTTGCAGCGCCTGGTAGAACATTAGCTCCGCCTCGTCGTGGCGGTCGAGCGCGGCGTAGGCCTCGATGCGGTGGACGTACGAGTCGAAGCGGGATTCTTCGATGTCCTCGGCCAACTCCAGATAGCGGACGGCTTCCTCGGCCCGCTCGTCACGCAGCAGAACCGACGCGAGCAGCGTGAGCGTCGGGCCGTCGTCGGGCTGGAGTTCGTGGGCGGCTTCGAGGGCGGCGGCGGCGTCGGCGTACCGGCCCGCGGCTTCCAGCGTGAGCCCGAGATTGAAATGCCATTCGGCGCGGAAGGGGTTCAGCGACAGCGCATGCCGCAAGGCCTGCTCGGCCTCGTCCCAGCGACCCGCCTCGTACAGCTCGTGGGCCCGTTCGACGTGTTGTTCAGCTTCCGACCAATCGTTCATACACCGACCGTCTGCACGTGTGTCCCCGCTCCGCCGGGCTCTCATCGGCGTCGCCGCAATCGTACAATGCCAGCCCGGTTTGGGAGTGGTCTGTGCGGCGAACAGGATGCAATTTGATGACGGATCGGCACCCGGTCAAGAACCGAATGAGGGCGGGACTCGCGCCATTATCGGGGGCTGGCGGAGGTTTCGTCGCGTCGTCCCGAGCCGTCCTTCGAACACGAGCGATCGCGGCACTGGCGGCGCTGCTGGTGGCGACGCCCATGGCCAGCCCCGCGCCGCAACCGACCGGCGGCGCCGGCGAGCGGGGCGATGAGCCGGATCGTGGAGCGGAGGTCGCACCGGCCGACGGTTCGGCGGCCGAGGCGACGGCGGCGGCGTTGGCGCCAAGCACGGCGTCCCTGCTGGACGCCTTCACCGGGTACGACGACGCCGCGGCGGCTGCGGCGGCGGACGTGCTCAGCGAACGCGACCTCGGCGCCGATGCGCGCGACGCGCTGTTGCGCGTGGTGGTGCAGCGGCCGCCGTCGGACCCCGTGCTGGTGCAGGCGATGCGGGCGCTGGGCGCGACGCTTCATCACGAGGTGCTGGCTGCGCTCGTCGACACGGTCAATCACGAAGACGCGTCGGCCCAGTCGCGGGAAGTCGGGGTCCGGACGCTGACGCGGCTGACGGGTCGTGACGATCTGGCGACGCCCGCTGGGTGGCGGGCGTGGTGGCGACTCGAGGCGTCGCAACTCGGCGAGGCGGAGCTGCGGCAGCGCGTCGGCGAGTGGCAGACCGATCGGGCTCGTCGCCTCACGGAAGCGGAAGCGGCGTTGGCGGGGCGGCTCGCGAACGTGTACCGGCGGCTGTATGTGCTGACGCCGGTGGACGATCGTTCGCAGTTGCTGCTCGAGCTGCTGGGCTCGCCGATCCATACGTTGCAGGAACTCGGTTACGACCTCGCGGAGCGCGAGGCGCTCTCGTCGCGTCCCCCCAGCGAGACCGTGGTGAACGCGGCGTTGGAGGGTTTGGACCACGAGAAGGCGGCGGTGCGGAGCGCCGCGGCGGACTTTCTGTACACGGTGAACGCCGAGGGTGCGGCGGCGGAGGCGGCGCGGATCCTCTCGGCCGAACGAGACCCGGCGACGGTGGCCGGCTTGCTGCGGATCTTGGTGCGTCAGCCGATGCGTGGGGCGGCGCCGATCATCCTCGAGCGGTTGCGTCCGCACAGTCAGCCGCCGCTGGTGGTGGACGCGGCGGTGGACGCCGCGCTCGAGTTCGACCGGGCGTTCGGCCTCGAACTCGCGGCCCACCCGGACCGACCGGACGACGCGTCGCTTTCGGCGCGCGACTACGTCGAGGACGCGTTGCTGGTGCTGCGCGACAACGGCATCTCCGCGAACGGGGTGACGCTGCTCGCTCAGTTGGCGGGCCCCGAGAACGTCGTGGGGTTGCTCCGATCCAATCGCCTGCCTGTGGCGCAGGCCGCGGCGCGGGCGCTCGACGACTCGCCGCAGACGCTGACGACGAAAATCGAAGCGGCGGCCGTCAACCCGGGCCTGTTCGAACTCGTGGGCCGGAGCTTGATCCGTCACCGGCCGACGGCGGAGGGCTATGCGCAAGCGAGGGCGCTGCCGGCGTCGACCGCGGGCCTCAAGGAATCGCTGCTGCTCGACTACGCGGCGGCGCTGCCCCCGGCGGAGTTGCTGGTCGTAGCGAAAGAGGAGGCCGAGCTGACCCGACGGGGGCGGATTCTCGAGCGCGCGGTGAACGAGGCGGTGTTCGCGGCGATTTCCCGCGCGGACGACGACGAGGTCGGACCCGGCGCCGCGCCCGCGGACGAGCGAGACGAGGCCGCGGAACGGAGCGGCGCGGATGGCGAAGCGTCGAACGAACGCGAGACGGACCGCGCCGCGGCGCTCGAGCTCGTGCGCATGCTCACCGCGACGCGTCTGAATCTGAAGAACCCGACGGGCGTCGTGACGCTGCTCGAGCGGGCGCCGGCGAGCGTGCGCGAGCAACCGTGGGCGAAGCGGGCGCTGCTGACCTCGTTCGTGTGGCTGAACCGATTGAACGAGGCGGAGGTGCTGGCGGCGAGCCTCGAGCCAGGCGCGGCGATCGACGCGTACCTGCAAGGGCTGAGCGGCGCGACGTCGCTGCCCCACGCGGCCGAGGCGGCCCAGCGACTGCGCGTTTCGTTCGCCGATCGGTTGTCGGACGAGCAGGCGCGGACGCTCGCTGAGATCGAGACGCTGATCCGCGGCGACGATGCGGATGCGACGACGGACCCGGGTCGGACGCCGCCCGAGCCCGCGGCCGACGAAGCCGACGCACGGCCGGAAGACGGCGCCGACGCGGCGCAGGAATCCGCGGGCGACAGCGACGGCGACGGCGGCGAGGACGTGGACGAAGACGACTCGTTGGGACGACGCGCAAACGGCGGCCACGCTGAACGCATTGGGTAGCGGGACGGCGGTTTCGAGGCGGCGCGCGGCCGGCGGGGTCTTACCGCTCGGCGGTGCTGCGTGAGCGCCAGGCGCCGACGGCCGCGGCGAGCGACACCTTGCGAACGGCGGGCCGCGGGGAGTTGCGTTGGGCGTCGTCGGCGCCTTCGCCGGCGGGCGCCAATTCGCCCTCGCCCGACGGCAAGTAGAAGCGGGCCTCGGCCGCCGAGTCGAACCCACGCGAGCGGTCGAGCGCGTGCGCGAGCCAGGCGTCCCAGCGCGGCGACAGCCGCTTCACGAGTCGGGACGCGGGGATGTACGGCTCGGGCGCTTCGAGCGTGCCGGTGAGCAGCGTGTAGGCGAGTTCCGCGATGGATCGGAGTTCGGCGACCGTGGGCGGTCCGGCGCTATCGCTGCGCCCCGCGTTGAGCCGGCGCGCGAGACCGTAGAGCTCGATGGACAACGAACCGTGCCGGTTGATCAGGACTTCGCCCGGCTGGATCGGACCGTGCGCGAGCCCCCGAGCGTGCGCGGTCTCCGACGCGGCGAGCAGGTGTTCGACCGCCCGCTCGGTTTCGTGCTCCGAGAGTTGACCGTTGTCTTTGAGTCGGCGGAGGCGTTCCAGCGTGAGCAGACCGTCGGCCGAGCCGAGGTAGGGCGTGACGAGCCAGTGGAAGCTCGAGGCGTCGGCGACTACGTCGTCGACCGGGACGATGTGGCTGGATTCGAGACAGCGAAGCGGGGCGACGAGTTCCATGAACCGCCGGGCGTCGCGCGAGCCGCGGCCGCCGCTGATGCGGCCGACGCCGCGTCGCAGCGATCGGCGGACGGCGTGCAGAACGACCTGTTCGCCGTCGCGCTGCCGCGTGGCGAGGACGCGCGGCCCGCACCGGCCGGCGCCGAGCGATCGCGACGGTTGGTAGCCCGGCAAGCGCAGGTCGCCCGCGGCTTGGAACAGCGCGCTCACATCGCTCGACTCGCACGTCTCGCTCGACACTGGTGTCATCGTCGCGGGGTCCTCTTCCGACGGTTCGGCTTGGCGACACGCCCGAAGGAGGAGAGCGGGTCGTGGCCTGAGCGTCGGCGTGATCCTCGGCGTCGCGTCTTCTTCTCCGGTGCGACGCCGCGTTCTGAGCCGGGGCAATCCATCGCCGCCGTGCGTTCAGATTGTATATGCCTTCGGCCGATCGCGGCCAACGGCGACAATCTCAAAGCCAGCCGAGGGTCGCTTCCACCACGAACAGGGTGGCCGCCGTTTCAGGAACGGCCGCCAGCCGAAGGCCAGCGAGCGACCGGGACGGCAAGATGGGAAAGGCGCGGCAGCCGGTCGGGCTCGCCGCGCCGTCGGTCGGTTCGACGCGTGTCGCGGGCCCGGTGGGCCCGCGGGATCACCCGCGGACAGCCGCCTTGCGTCCGCCCACTCGTCCGCCCGGACGGCCCGCTTGGCGACCGGCGGGGCCGCTTCCGCCGCGGTTCGACGTGGAACGACCGGGACGCGGCTTGCCCCCGCGTTGCGGAGCGGGACGCTTGCCGGCGCTGGGTTTCGACGGTCGCGCCGCCCCCGCAGCGGGGCTGCGGCCCGTGTCGGCTAACGCGGCGCGGCGACCGGTCACACGCCCGTCTGCGGCGACCTCGGCCTGATGCTCGGGCCGGCGGCGCGCGGTCTTCTTCGATTTCTTCTTGTGGTGGGCCGCGGCGGTCGCGGCGTCACGCGAGGCCGCGTCACGCGAGGCCGACTCGGCGGCCCGCTGCATGCGATCGGCCATGCCCGACCCGTCGCGAGCGGCGGCGCGGTGCGGCTGATCGCGCTTCACCCGGCGCCGCTCGACGGTCCGGTCCGTGCGTGTGCCGTCGCGATCCGCGGCGTTCCCGGCCTTGGCGGCCTTCGCCGCGGCCCGACTGTTCCGCCCCGGACGGCCCTTCTTCTTGTAGGAACGTTCGGCCGCGCCGCCCCGATCTTCCGGGCCGTGCTCGTGCGGTTCGAGATGATCGGTCGCCGCGTTCAGCCGCTGCTTCGTGCGGCGTTCGATCTCACGGAGCACGCCGCGCTCGTCGCGGGCGCAGAACGACAGCGCGACGCCCGTAGCGCCCGCCCGGGCCGTGCGGCCCACGCGGTGGACGTACGTCTCGGCGTCGACGGGCATGTCGAAGTTCACGACGTGCGAGATCTCGTCCACGTCGATGCCGCGCGACGCAACGTCGGTCGCGACCAGCACGCGGGAACGTCCGCTCTTGAAGCTCTTCATCGCCTTGGTTCGCGCGGCCTGCGTCTTGTCGCCGTGGATCGCGACCGCGTCGATCGACATCTGCTCGAGCCGCTTGGTAAGCCGGTCGGCGCCACGCTTCGTCCGCGTGAACACCAACGCCCGCGACACGTCGTCGCCGCGCAGCACCTCGCCCAGCCGATCGGCCTTCTCCTCGCGGCGAACCATGTAGACACGCTGCGACACCGCGCTCGCGGTCGTCGATTCACGGGCCGTCTCGATGCGCAGCGGATCGCGCAAGATCGTCTGCGCCAGCGTCGCGATGGGCGACGAGACCGTCGCGGAGAACAGCAGCGACTGCCGCTCGCCCGGCATCATCGCCACGATTTTGCGGATGTCGTTGATGAAGCCCATGTCCAGCATGCGGTCGGCCTCGTCGAGCACCAGGCACTCGACGTCGCGCAGCGAAAGCCGGCCTTGGTCGATGAGGTCCATCAGCCGGCCCGGGGTGGCGACGACGACGTCGACGCCGTTGCGCAGATCACGCACCTGGGCGTGCTGCTTGACGCCGCCGAAGACCGCGGTGTAGCGGAGGCCGGTGAAGCGGCCGTAGGCGACGAGGCTGTCGAAGATCTGCGCCGCCAACTCGCGCGTCGGGCACAGGATCAGACCGCGGACGGCCCGGCCGCCGCGCCGGCCGTGTTTGTTCCCGCCGTTGTTCTTCCCGCCGTCGTTCTTCCCGCCCCCGGTGTTCCCGCCCCCGGTCTTCCCGCCCCCGCGTCGGTTCTCAGCCGCGTCGCCGGCGAGGCGCTGCAACATCGGCAACGCGAAAGCACAGGTCTTGCCCGTGCCCGTCTGGGCGCAGCCGAGCACGTCCCGCCCCTCCAGAGCGGCGGGAATCGCGGCGGCCTGGATCTCGGTTGGGGTCTCGTAGCCCGCAGCGGTGATCGCGCGGGCGATGGGCTCGATGAGGCCCAACTCCGTGAAGCTCATGCTCAAAGTCGTCTACTCAGGTTTCCGGATGGATCGGGGTCCGGTCAGGATGCACACCGGACGTCTCCGAACGCTCGTTCGCGTCCTTGTAAAGCAGCCGGTTCGAATTGCGTAGAGGGTTCGCCTGCGGTCCCGATCGTCCGCGGCGTTGCCGTAAGTGTACGTCGGGACGGCGGGTTCCGCCAGCGGCGGGCCTCGGAGCCGCCGCAAGAGCCCGATGAACCCTCCGCCGGGCGCCCGAGAACCGGGCGACCACCGCGGGCCGGGTCCGCCATGGGCCGCCGCACCGCTGGTAGCTTTTCGGCATGTCAGCCCAGCGTATCGAGCCCGATGGCCCAGACCCGGCCCCCGCCGCCGAGCCGCCCGCACCGGCCGAACCCCTGCCCAAGCGAGGCGAGGTCACGCTGCGGGTCCGCTACGCCGAGTGCGACCCGCAGGGCGTCGCCCACCATTCCTCCTACGTCGCCTGGCTGGAACTGGCCCGCACCGAGCTGCTCCGCGGCGCCAGGCATATCGACCCCGCGACCGGCTTCGCGACCTACCACGGCGGCGTCGATTACGCGGCGATGGAACGCGCCGGCGTCTTCCTGGTCGTGGCGAAACTGGCCTTGGACTACAAGGCGCCGGCTCGGTACGACGAGCACGTGACCGTCACCGCCGAAGTCGTCGGCGGTCGCCGAGCCCGGCTCGACCACGCCTACGCCGTCTACCGCTGCAAGCCCGACGGCTCGAAAGGGGAACTGCTGACGACCGCGGCCAGCACGCTCGCCTGCGTCGGCCGCGACGGCCGCCCCCGGCCCCTGCCCGACTGGCTGCGGTTCGACGCCGGCACCCCCTGAGAACGCCCCTGCGTATCGCGATCTCCGCACGCCGATAGCTCGGCCCCGCGTCATTCCGCCAGCCGCACCGACCTCGCGTTGATCACCGGCACGCTGCCCGACTCGACGTAGCTTCGGAACGTCACCGGCCCGCGCAGCACGACGCGCTTCCCGGCGTACCGCTCCGGCGCCGCGAGACCCGTCACGTCCACCTGCACCGACTCGCCCGAGTCGAGCCGCAGCGCCCAGCCGGTGGTCTCGCCGCCGATGGCGACCATGTCGTTGCGCAGCACGCCGCGATGCGTCGCCGACTCGCGGGCGAGTTCCGACGAACCGCCGCCGTTCGTCGACGAACAGCCGGCCAGCCCGCCCACCGCCGCCAGCGGCAACGCGACCACCGCGACCCCAAGCGAAACCGAAGCAACAAGCGTACGAGCGGCCATGATGGGCCTCCGATCTGAAAGCGCAGGACGGTTCGACGGCGGAACGCTAGCGATCCGCAGGGCACGGGGCGCTGCGGCGAGGTTCGACTTCGCCCTCGTCTCCGAACGTGTGTCGTGGAGCTGATCGGCCCACGCCGCGCGGACCATCCGTCGCCCCGCCGGCCATGGAGAAAGCGAAGCGATCCGCAGATGACGCCGAGCGCTCGCCCAATCGAGTGGCGGAGGGGGCGGATGAAGGACGCGGCCGACAGGCCGGCTTCGCCGCTGATCGACGCCGACGCGTCGACGTGAGCGACGCCCAACGTCGGCGGCGGCGCCGAGCGGATCAGCTCCCCCCCACCGTCAGCCCCGTCAGCTTCTCCACGTCGCCGCGCGCGATCTTGTCCGCCCCGCTGCCAAGCTCGCCGATCGGGTCGGGCGGCACGATCTCGACCACCTTCTCGCCCAGCTTCGCCTCGCCGTTCAGCACGCGCCGCTGAAACGTCAGGCACTCGGCGAGCAGGCGGTCGAGGATCTCGGTTTCCGGGATGTTGGCGACTTTCTCGCCCTGCACGTAGATGATGCCGCGCTTGTTGCCCGCAAAGACCGCGACGTCCGCCCCCTCCGCCTCGCCCGGCCCGTTCACCACGCAGCCCATCACCGCCACCTTCATCGGCACGGTGATGTCGCTGGCCAGCTTCTGCCGAACCTCCTGCACCAGCGTGAACAGGTCGACCTGAATCCGGCCGCACGTCGGGCACGCGATCAACTCGGCCCCCTTCCGCTCCCGCAGCCCCAGCGAATACAGCAGCTCGAGCCCGTCTTCGACCTCGTACACCGGGTCGTTCGCGTAGCTGATGCGGATCGTGTCGCCCACGCCCTGCACCAGCAGCCCGGAGAGCGCCGCGATGGAGCGGATCGCCCCCGTCTCCTTGGGCCCGGCGTGGGTGACGCCCAGATGCAGCGGGTGCGGGAAGCGCGACGCGACTTCCTGGTATGCCGCAACGGTGAACGCCGCGTCCATGCTCTTGCACGAGATCGCGATGTCGTGGAAGTCTCGCTCGTAGAAGATGTCGAGGTATTCCTCGAGCTTCGCGATGATGAGCGCGAGCAAATGGCCGTGCTTGCCGCCGATGGCGTTCTTCAAAAAGAACCGGCCCAGCTCCTCCTTGCGCTTCTGCTTGTCCTTGCGCTCGATGATCGAGCCCTCGTTCACCCCCACGCGGATCGGCAGACCCTTCTCCTTGCACGCGTCGATGACCTCGTTCACCTGCTCCCGATCGGTGATGTTCCCCGGGTTCAGGCGGATTTTGTGCACCCCCGCCTCGACCGCTTCCAGCGCCCGTTGAAAGTGAAAGTGCACGTCGGCGACGATCGGCACGCTCACCCGCGGCAGGATCTCCTTCAACGCCTCCGTGTCCTTGCGTTCCGGCACGGCGACCCGCACCACGTCGGCGCCGGCTGCGGTGAGTTTATTGATCTCGGCCACGCATCCGTCGACATCGTGGGTGTAGCCGGCCGTCATCGTCTGCACCGAGACCGGCGCCGGCCCGCCACGCTCGGGGGGCGATTCCGGGCTGGCCTCGGGATGACGCTTCGTCGGCAGACCGCCGCCGACGCGAACGCGTCCGACCCGGTCGTCACCGAGGATGATCTGCTTCGTCGGCTTGCGGGGGAACATAGCCCGGGATTGTAGGACGGACGCAGCGTCCCCCGCGGCCGGCAGGCGGGCGGGCGTTCCCCGCTGGATTCTCCGCGGTGCGCGAGCGCGGTCCATCGGTTGCGAGGTGGTGGCGCTCGCGATGATCGAGCGATCACGAGGGTCTACACGAAGGCCGCGTTCACGGTCATCGTGGATTGCAGCGGGCGGTCGACGCCCGCACGGCGGCCGGCGTGTAAGTGGAGGGATTACAGGGCTGTTCCTATAATTACTGGGGACGATTGGTATTGCGTTGCACGCGGCTGTGTGTAACATTTCCAACGGTGTGACGCCGGGTGCGGAAAACGTCAGCCGCCGGGTCGCACGCGGTACGTGCGGAGAAGACAAACGGCCAGTCCGAGGAAGAATGTGACAGGCAGTACGTGCCCGCTCTCGGCGCCGCCGGCCTCCGCGGCCGCCGCGTGCGCGCTCGCGTGGGTCGTAGCGGCCGCGGTGCTCGGGCACGAATGGATCGCATGGTTCGGCGGTCCGGTCGCGGTGCTCGCTTGGTTGACCACCAGAAGCGTCGCGATCCCGTTCCTGTGGTTGCTCGCCGCGGTCATCGTCGCCGAGCCCGAACCGTTCGCCGCGACCATCGGCATTTGCCTCATCACGCTCGGGCTCGGCGCGATGATTTCTTTTGATCGCGTGGTGCGTCTGACGCCAGCGGAGGCGGAACGGGTCGCTCGCGTCGCGAGCGAATGTGACGACGAGCACGGGTCCGTGTGTCGTTACGAGCGATGGGCCGAGTTCATGCGCTCCGACCGCGTCGAAGAGAAAGACCGTGCTCTCTTCCGGCTGCACAGTGTGGCCGTGGTCGGGGTGATCGCGCCGCTTTGTACTGTCGCCTTTGTCGTAAGCGTTCCCTGGGTCATGGCGCACGTCGGCGGCTCGGCGCCCATCTTCTCGCTGATCGCCGCCCTCGCTCTTTGGGTTTCATGGAGGCCGCTGCCTGCGGTGGTCCTGCGAGTGTGCGTGAGATGGCTCCCTCGAAGAATCCGCGAAGAGCAGAAACGCTTGATCGACGCGGTGCCGGCGTACCGCGTCGGCCGCCCCGGGCTCGGCACGCTGACGTTGCTCTGGCTCGCCGTTTTGCCTTTCGTGTCCGCCTTCGTCGTCGTGTAGCCGGGGTATCGGCGAAGGCGAACACGATCCGTCACCGTCGTTCACATGCCATCGGGCGACGGTGGGCGACCTTACGCGTCGTCCCGCGGCGTGATGGTTCCAATCGGCATCGGGCGGCAGGCACGGCCGCACCCAGCGCGGCGGTAGACTCGACGCATCATGACCAGCCACCACACCACGAACGGCCCGAACCCCGGCGCGGGCGATCCGGCCGACGAGCCCGACGCTCGCTCGAACCTTCCCGCTCCCGCCGGCGACGGTCCCGCCCACCGCTACGACGCCACGCTCGCCAACGACATCGAAACCAAGTGGCAAGACTGGTGGGCCGAGCACGACACCTTCCGCCAGCCCAACCCGGGCGAGCCGGGCTTCGACGCCTCCAAGCCCCGGTTCTACATCCTCGACATGTTCCCCTACCCCTCCGGCGCCGGGCTGCACGTCGGGCATCCCGAGGGCTACACCGCCTCCGACATCGTCAGTCGCTACAAGCGTATGAACGGCTACAACGTGCTCCACCCGATGGGCTACGACGCCTTCGGCCTGCCCGCCGAGCAGTACGCCGTGCAGACCGGCATCCACCCCGAAGAGACGACCCGCAGCTCCATCGAGAACTTCGGCCGCCAGCTCCGCCGCTTCGGCTTCGATTACGACTGGTCGCGCGAGGTCCGCACCATCGACCCCGGCTACTACAAGTGGACGCAGTGGATCTGGCTGCGCGCCTACAACGCCTGGTTCGACCCCTACGCGGCGAACCGCGAGGGCGGACGCGGCGCCGCCCGGCCCATCGCCGAACTCATCGACCGCCTCGAACGCGAGCAATATTTCATCGGACCCTTCGGCGACATCATGTCAGCCACTCAGGGCGAACACGACATCGCCGGCATCGCGGGCGACCCCAGCATCGGCGGCCGCAAGTGGAGCGAACTCACCCGCGACGAACGCCGCCGCGTCATCGACCAACACCGCCTCGCCTACCTCGGCGAACAGGTCGTCAACTGGTGCCCCAAGCTCGGCACCGCGCTCGCCAACGAAGAAGTCATCGACGGACGCAGCGAACGCGGCGGCTTCCCCGTCAAACGCCTCCCCCTCCGCCAGTGGATGTTCCGGATCACGGCCTACGCCGACCGCCTGCTCGAAGGCCTCCGCTCCGTCGACTGGCCCGAGTCCACGCGCACCATGCAACGCGAATGGATCGGCCGAAGCGAAGGCGCCGAGATCGATTTCGAACTCGCCGTCTCCGAGTCGATCATCAACCGCGTCTCCGAAGACGGCGCCCCCGGCGCGCTCCGCGTCTTCACCACGCGGCCCGACACCGTCTTCGGCGCGACCTACATGGTCGTCGCGCCCGAGCACCCGCTCGTCGACGCGCTCGTCGAACAGCCCGAACCCGAGACCGACGCGGCCAAACTCCGCGACTACGCCCTCGCCGCCCGCAACCGCAGCGACGTCGAACGCCAGGAAGCCAAGCAAAAAACCGGCGTCTTCACCGGCGCCTATTGCGTCAACCCCGCCACCGGCGACCGCATCCCCGTCTGGTGCGCCGACTATGTGCTCGCCGGCTACGGCACCGGCGCGATCATGGCCGTCCCCGCTCACGACGAACGCGACATGGAGTTCGCCCTCGCTTTCGACCTGACCGTCCGCGACGTCGTCTATCCCAAAGCCCTCCACGCGTTCCTCTACTACGCCCAGCACGCCGAGGCCTCGGAAACCGTCAGCGACGACTGGCGCAACGTCCTCGCCGACTTCGTCGGTCTGATCACCTCGCAAGACACGCCCTTCGACGGCTTCGACGACGCGCTCCGCACCGTGCGCACACGACGCGCCGGCTCGCCCCCGGCCGACGCCCGCCAACCGATGGACGAATCGCTGGCCAAAGACGCCGTCGACGCGCTCGCCGGCGCCGACCTCGCCGAACTCACCGGCCTCGTCGGCCGCCAACGCGGCGGCGTCCGCGAACAGTGGCTCGAAGCCCTCGACGCCATGGGCTTCGTCGATTTCAACACCATGCGCTCGGCGCTCCAACGCGCCGCCGTCTACCACGACGCCCAGACCGCCTACACCGGCGCCGGGTTCGCCGTCAATTCCAGCAACGACCACGTCTCCATCGACCGGCTCCCCGTCGCCGACGCCAAGGCCCGCATCACCGCCTGGTTCGAAGACCGCGGCCTCGGCTCGAAAACCGTCAACTACAAACTCCGCGACTGGCTCTTCAGCCGCCAACGCTACTGGGGCGAGCCCTTCCCCGTCGTCTTCGACGAGACCGGCACGCACTACGGCCTGCAAGACTCCGCCCTCCCCGTCGAGCTGCCCCCGCTCGCCGACTACACGCCCGTCGAAAGCGACATCCCCGTGCCGCTGTTGAGCAAAGCCGAGGACTGGGTCTCGACCACCGCTGGCGAAGCGGGCGTCGACGACGACGAACTCCGACCCGACACGCCCGTGCTCCGCGAGACCAACACCATGCCCGGTTGGGCCGGGTCATGCTGGTACTACCTCCGCTACGCCGACCCGCGCAACGACGAACGCTTCGCCTCACGCGAGGCGCAGGACTACTGGCTCGCGCCGACCGAAGACAACCGCGTCGGCGGCGTCGACCTCTACATCGGCGGCGCCGAGCACGCCACCCTCCACCTCCTCTACGCCCGCTTCTGGCACAAAATCCTCTTCGACCTCGGCGAGGTGAACACGCCCGAACCCTTCGCCAAACTCTTCCACCAGGGACTTATCCTCTCGCACGCCTTCCAGCGCAGCGACAAATCTCTCGTCCCGACCGACCAAGTCGAGCAGCGCGAAGAGCATGAGTTCGTCGAGACCGCCACCGGTGAGCCGGTCGAACGCGTCGTCGCCAAGATGAGCAAGTCGCTCAAAAACGTCGTCAACCCCGACGACATCATCCGCGACTACGGCGCCGACGCCTTCCGCCTCTACGAAATGTACATGGGCCCGCTCGACGCCTCCAAGCCCTGGGCCACGAAAGACCTCGTGGGCCTCTACCGCTTCCTCCAACGCGCCTGGCGACTCGTCGTCGACGAGAACTCGGGCGAGCCCCACGACTTCCGCAACGACGATCAGCCCGACGAAACCGTCGAGAGGCAACTGCACCGCACGATCGCGAAGGTCGGCGAAGACGTCGAGCGCCTCGCGTTCAACACCGCCATCGCCGCGATGATCGAGTGGGTCAACGCCGCCTCCAAAGCCGGCGTCACGCGCAGCCAGGCCGAGCGCTTCGTGCGCACGCTCTGCCCCTTCGCGCCGCACATCGCCGAGGAGATGTGGGCCCGTCTCGGTCAGCCGGCGCCGTGTTCGCGCGCCGACTGGCCCGCTTTCGACGACGCCATGCTCCGCGACGACGAGATCGAGATCCCGGTGCAGATCATGGGCAAGGTCAAGGCCCGCGTCATGGCGCCCGCCGACGCCGACGCCGAGACCCTCGAGTCCATCGCGCTCGCCGACGAGCAGGTCAAGCGCCTCATCGAGGGCAAGACCGTGCGCAAGGTCGTCGCCGTGCCGGGCCGAATGGTCAACATCGTGGCGAACTGAGGGCCACCGTCGCGGACCGTCCCCCATCGTCGCGACCCCCCTACCGTCGCTCCCTATCCTCGCCCCCTACCGTCGCCCCCCCCCCGCGCCGGTGCTTCGCGAGCCCCGCCGCGATTACTCGGCGCTCGCCGACTCCCGCACGAACACCACGTCCCCGCCTTCGTCGTCGGTGATCGTGATCCGCGTGGCGGTGTACGAACCGGTCGCGGCCTGCGGCTCGGCGTCTCCGCTCGCTTCGGTCGCCTCCAGCGTGATGGTGTCGCCGCCGCTCGTCGTCCACGTGCCGCTGGTCGTAATGGTCTGACCCATAACGCTCGCACGCGAAGAGAACGTGCCGTCCTCGTTCAACGTCAGCGTCATGCTCATCTGCCCCGCCATCATGTCAGCCATCATGTCGGCCATGTCACCCGGCATGCCTTCGGGCATCCCGCCCGCTTCGGACATGTCGGGCGCATCGATCTCAGGCGCCTGCATTTCCCAACTCCCGACCAAGCTTTGGTCGCGCGACTCCCCGCAACCGACCAACGCGAGCGAGGCGAGCACCACGGACAAAGCGAGCAACGGGCGAACGAAACCAAGCGTGCGGATCATGATGCGACTCCAAACGAAGTGAATGCGTGCGGCCGGGCGCCGGCGACGATGCCGATGCGTCTTCCGCAGCCGCGTCGTCGTCAGGTTCGCATATCCGCGCGGTTTCGCCAACTCAATCGTTGCCCATTCGCCGCCCGGCCCCTCGTGGCCCGTTCGCCCCCGGCCGATCCGCCGCCGCCGGTTTCGCCGTCGGCTCGATCAGGCCCCGCCGCCGACGGCCGCCCCTTGGTCGGCGCTCTGGGCCGCAGCCTCGGCTTGCGCCCGGCGTTCCGCCCGCGCCCGCGCCGCACGCTTCCGCGCCTCGACCTCGCGCCGGTGTGAGTTCTCCGCCATCCACACCGCCGTCCCGCCAACGCCGATGATGCCCGCCGAGATGATGAACCCGATGAACGCGCCGAGCAGGCCGTCCGCGAAGTAGCCCGCCACGATCAGCACCGCCGACGCGAGCAGCACCAGGAAAATCGCGATCGCTTTTCCGGTGCCCGTCGCCGCGTCACGCGGCGCGTGCGCCGCCGCTTTGGCCTCTTCGAATGCCTGCATGTTCGAGTGAATCTCGGGAAGCGACATGGCGTGATCCTCAGTCGAGCCGCGTCCGGCGGGCGGAAACAGTGGGCTCATGCGTGGTTCGTAGGGCGAAACTCCATCCGACAACTCACCCGAAGCTCGCCTGGGGCAATCAGGTAGTTCGGCACTGGAGTATAGGGGGTCGGGATCGCCCGGCAAGCCTCGGTTTTAGCCTTCGAGCCGGCCGCTTGCACAGCTTTACACCCCTCACCGCTCCAAACGCACGACCCGCACCCACCGCCCCTCCATCATCGCCGTGAACTCCTCCGCCCCGGGGCCCTTCGACCACACCCGCCACGCATACGAGGCGCCCGCCTCCTCGATCTCGATCTCCTGCTTCATCCGCACCTCGCCCCGCGGCGTCGGCACCGACCACGACGACGCCACGATCGGGTCGCCGTCCGGGCTCTTCCTATGGGTCGCGATCAGCGACTCGGCCGAGCCGTCGTAGGTGACGCCGTATGCCGTCAATTGCGCCGGACCCGGCCCGGCCGTCCACACCGTCAGATACCGCTGATACACCTTCCCGTCCGGCGCCTCCGTGTAGACGTGAGACAGCAGCGCCGCCCCGTCGAGGTCGGCGCGGTACTCGTTCCGCGCGAGGATCGGCTCGCCCGACCGCCACTCGCCGTCGATCTCGTAGGCGTGCCCCGCGAGAAGCGCCAACGGACCGAACGCCTCGTCGAGCGCCGCGACGTCGCGCTCGGGCACCCGATCGGCCAGTTTGCCGCGATCGCCGTCGCCCGGGCCGCCGCCCTCAACGTCCCCGCCCCACCGGTTCAGCTCCGGCTGCGCCGCGACGCTCGCCGAGACGAATCCGCTTGACCCCAGAATGAACAGCGCCCCGACGCCAAGCGACACCGCAGCAACGGCGGCGACGCGAGCGACACGCTTCAACATGACAGCCTCCCTTTCGTCGGTCGATCGTGAAGGACAGGCGTTCCGACCGTCGCGACGCGCCGACTCCGCAGTTCATTCGCGATCGACGGCCGCAACCGTGCGACCGCCATCGACCCAACGCCGACTCGCGCACGCTACCGCGCGACGACCAACCGGCAGCGAGAATTCGGCCGATCGCCTCCGAACGGCGCGCATCTCGCCACAAAAGCGCACAGCGGGCGCCGCTCTCCAGGCGACGCCCGCTGTGAATCGTCCACGTTTCATCCCGACGCGTCCCTCACGGCCGCGGCACCTCCACCTCGTCCATCGACGGCGGCTCCGGAGACTCCACCGCCTCCGCACGACGCAGCACGTCCTCCAACATCCGCAGCACTCGCTCGCGACGCTCGGGCGGCAACTGTTCGAGCCGCTGGCGGATGCGTTCGAGACGCTCGGGCGACATGTCGCCGAGCCTCTGGCGGGCGCGCTCGAGCCGCTGAGCGCGGTCGGGCCGCTCGCTCTGCCGCACGCGTTCGCCCCGCTCGCCCGGCCCCGCCTCGTCCATCGTGTCACGCTCGGCCGCTCCCGCCCGGCCCGCGCCGCGAGCGCCCCTCATGCGCTCGATCTCCGCTTCCACGTGCACCCGCTGCGGCTCGGTCAGCACCTGCCAGACCAGCGCCCGCACCTCGTCGAAGTCGGGCCCGTCCTCGCGGATCTCGCGCAGCCGCTCCGCAGCGGCGCGTTGTTCTTCCGTCAGCTCCCGCCGCTTCCCGTCTGGGCGCCCAGCGTTCGGCGCACGGTCCATCATCCGCTCGTCGCGCTCGCCGAGGCCGTCTCGTTCACCGCGCCGCGCGTCGCCGCCGCGTTCGCCGCGCTCGGCCCGCTCACCGCGCTCAGCCCGGTCGCCTCGTTCGCCACGCTCTCCGCGCACGCCGCGCTCCCGACCCTCGCCCCGCGCCGCACGATCCGGCCGCAGCACGCTCATCAACTCGCGCACCTCCTCCATGTGCGGCTGCATGTACTCACGCCGCTCGGCCCGGTACGCCTCGAGCAAATCGCGGATGTCGGAACCCTGCTCTTCCGTCATCGCCAGACCCGGCTCCTCCGCCTCGCCCAGCGAGCGCAGCGCCCGCACGAACAACTGCGGCGGCACCGGACGCTCGGCCATCCGCCGCTCCGCGTTCGTCATCGGGCCCTCGCCGAACCGGCCGCTCTCGCCCGGCGCGGCGTCGTCGGAAACCTCGGGCCCCGCCAGCGGTCCGCGTGGCGCCTCCGGGCTCGCCGCCCCGCCCGGCGCCGCCGAGCCACCACCGCCCGCCGGTTGCGCCGCCACCACCGCCGCCAACGACAGCCCCGCCGCCGCCCCCGTCGCCAACACCAGCCTTCGCAGACCGACTTCGCTTGCGTTCATCATGATCAGGTCCCTTCGTGGTCCGCCCGATGACGGCCTTCGCACGTTTGGCGGTCGTTGCAATCTCGGAAAAATCTGCCGCGGGCAGAACGCCGCGACGATCCGCCAAACGCCTCGCCCCGTCGGGCTATTGCACCGGCTCGATCGCATATCATCGCCCGACGGCCGGTTCGAGCCGCCGCTACCGAACGACTCGCAAACACGGGAACGCCGCATGTCACTCGACAAAGCCGCTGTGCTCGACGCGCTCCGCACGATCCGCGACGCCACCACCACCGAGAACCTCGTCTCGCTGGGCCACGTTCGCAAACTCGCCGCCTGCGACGGCTACGTCTCGATCACCGTCGCCGCCCCGGACGACGACGCCGTCCGACGCGAGCTGAAGGGCGTCGTCGACGCCACCGTCCGCGAAGCCGCCAAGAACGACCCCGACGGCGACCAACCGCTCAAGCAGCTCACCATCGACTTCGTCACCCCCGACACGCCCGGCGAAGGCGTCGGCCGCGACGAACGCATCGTCGATCAGCCCAAGACCATCCCCCTCAAACAAGCCTCCTCCTCCGAGACCGTCGAGAAAGGCAAGTCGAAGGCCGGCGCCGCCATGCCCGGCGTCGACAACGTCATCGCCGTCGGCGCGGGCAAGGGCGGCGTCGGCAAGTCCACCGTCGCCGTCAACCTCGCCGTCGGGCTCGCCCGCAAAGGCTTCTCCGTCGGCGTCCTCGACGCGGACATCTACGGCCCCTCGCTGCCCACACTGCTCGGCCTCACCCACCTCGACGTCGCCCTCCACCAGAACCGCCTCCAAACGTTCCACGTCCACGGCGTCCGCGCCATGACCATCGGCAAACTCGTCGACCCCGAGAAACCCCTCATCTGGCGCGGCCCTATGGCCCACGGCGCGTTCAAGCAACTCGCCGAACAAACCGACTGGGGCAAGCTCGACTACCTCATCGTCGACCTGCCGCCCGGCACCGGCGACGTCCCGCTCACGATGAGCCAACTCCTCTCCCTCACCGGCGCCGTCGTCGTCTGCACGCCCCAACGAGTCGCCCAAGACGACGCCGTCCGCGCCGTCCGCATGTTCCAGCAGATGAAAATCGACGTGCTCGGCATCGTCGAGAACATGTCCTACTTCATCGGCGACGACGGCAAGGAATACGACATCTTCGGACGCGGCGGCGCCGAGATGATGGCACAGCGACTCGGCCTCCCCTTCCTCGGCGCCATCCCACTCAACATGCCACTCCGACGCAACAGCGACAACGGCGAGCCGCTGATGAACTTCGACGCCGACAATGCAGGCGAACGCCTCGTCAAACACCTCGCGAAGTTCGTCGATCAGGTCGAGGTGCAGGCGGCCCTCGCGTCGAGCCACACGAAGAAAGGCCGCCCGACCCTCTCCGTGAGCTAAGCCCCTGCGGCCCGCCGACCGCGTCCCCGCTCAGCCACGACCGAGTCCCCCACAGGAAACGCGGACGGACTCGGGGGCGCACCCCTCGCGCCGCATCCGGCCTTTCCAGCCACGTTTCTGTGTCAATTTTCGGGTTTCCTGTCATACCCCGCCGATCGTCAGGTATCTTCGGGCGGCGGGCGATCGGACTCGGTCGCCTCAGCCGGGCCCGCCGACGTGGCGAGTCTCGAGCCGAGCGCCGAACGCGGTCGCGATCAACGTCGCTCCGCTCGCCGGCGCGACTATCGAACGGGCGGGGTGTTGGGTCGCCGTCGCCGTGCGAGCGGCCCGCCACATTGAGTTCATCGCCGGCCTTCGCGGATGGAGCACCCGCGCCGGTGATCGTTTCACCATGGAAGAGAATCTGATGAAGCACCTGAAGTACGCAGCCTCGGCCCTCGCGGTCGCCGTCGTCGCGTGGAGCCCCCTCGCCCACGCCAAGCCCGTTCAGCCCCAAGCCTCGCACGGCGGCGACGCCTTCGCCGTCCCCGCCGTCGCGCCCGACCTCGATACTCAGCCGCTCTTCCGCGGCCCCGGCAAAGACGAGCACCTCGGCCGGCCCGGCCACCCGCCGCTCGACCAGATCCCCGCCATGCCGCTCTGGGACCTCGGCAATCAGCCCAACCTCGGCGCCGGCATGGGCGTACCCATACTGCACGACGGCCTCACACGCGAAGCCACCGAGTTCCCCCTCTACCCCTCCGCCGGCGTCGCCTCCGAACGGTCTCCCGGCTATGTCGCACCCGACGCCGTCGCCGGCGCCCCCGAGTTCGACTTCACCAACGCCTTCGGCACCCTCACTCAGGTCACCAACGTCGGCACCGACCCCTTCCGCCGCAACGTCAAAGTCGTCATGCGCTTCGTCGACACCGGCGGCGTCGACCGCTTCTTCGTCTGCTCCGGCACCATGGCCGACCCCGAAACCGTCCTCACCGCCGGACACTGCGTCTACGCCCACTCCCCCAGCGGCTTCACCATCAACGACTGGGCCGAAGAGTTCTGGGTCTACCCCGGCTGGGACGGTAACGGCCCCACCGGCGACAACACCGCCATCATCCAAACACACGGCATCGGCTACGGCACCTTCGCCGGCGCCTTCACCGGATGGACCGTCGACCAGAACAACGACTGGGACCTCGGACTCATCCGCATCAACCGCGCCGTCGGCTCACTCACCGGCTGGTTCGGATGGGCGTGGGGCGGTGGGTGCAGCAACATCCAGAACCGCACCTACTACCTCTACTCCTACCCCGCCGAAAACTGCGGCGGCGGACTCCACAACGGACGCGACATGTACCGCTGGTCGGGCTCCTACGACTCCTGCCCCGGCAACCAGCTCGAAATCGACACCACCCCGGGATGCTTCACCGAACAGCACGGCGGCATGTCCGGCGGCGGCTCGTACTACCTCGAAAACGGCACGCGCTACGTCCACGCCGTCGTCAGCAACTCGCTCGTCAACGGCGAACGCGCCTGGCACACGAAAATCTGGGAGAACTTCAAAGACTTCATGCTCGACTTCGAGAACGACTCCCGCGGCTCCGTACTCGACCTCCAGCTCCTCCGCGCACGCTACCTCGAGTCCTCCGTGACCGCCGGCCAGACCATCACCGGCGACGGCTACGTCCTCGCCAACCCCACCAACGCCAACCCCGCCTCCACCTCCTACAACGTCGAACACTTCCTCTCCACCAACGCCATCATCTCCACCTTGGACACCAGGCTCGCCGGCGAAAACGTCACCTGGGACTTCGGCCCAGTCTCCACCGTCAACGTCAACAACGGCTCCTACACCATCCCCAAGAACACCCCCAGCGGCTCCTACTTCGTCGGCGCCCGCGTCTCCAACTCCGACGCCAACAACTCCAACAACGACGGCTCCTACTGGGACGCCCAGCAGATCACCGTCAACGGCGTCGCCGACCTCGCCGCCGTCAGCGTCTCGCGCCCCGGCGCCGCCTTCACCGGCGAACCCTTCAACGTCACCTTCTCCTACGAAAACCAGGGCGGCGACCCCTCCAACACCGTCACCGTCGAACTCCGCATGTCCACCAACTCCATCATCTCCGGCGCCGACGTCCTCCTCGACACCTTCGTCTACTCCGGACTCTCGGGCGACGCCTCCTCCACACGCACCGTCTCCGTCACCATCCCCCAGCCCTACGTCTCCGGCGCCTACTACCTCGGCATCATCGTCGACTCCTCGGACGACACCTCAAGCTCCAACAACACCGTCGCCTCCACCTCCTCCTTCGTCCTCGACGCCCGAAGCGACCTCGAAGTCTCCAACGTCAACGCCATCGACGGCGCCTACGCCCCCGGCGACGACCTCGGCCTCAGCCTCTCGATCAACAACGCCGGCGTCGGCGCCTCGGGCTCCTACACCGTCTCCGTCTACGCCTCCACCAACACCATCATCAGCTCCTTCGACACCCTCCTCGACACCTACAACGCCCCCAGCCTCGCCGCCGGCGCATCCTTCAGCCCCAACCTCCTCGCCACCGTCCCCGCCGGCCTCGCACCGGGCGACTACTACATCGGCGTCATCCTCTCCGACGGCGACGCCGAGATCGACACCGCCGACAACACCGGCCTCGACCTCACCCCCATCACCGTCGTCGCCTCCTGCCCCGGTGACGCCACCGGCGACGGCTTCGTCAACGCCGACGACCTCCTCGTCGTCCTCGGCAACTTCGGCAGCGCCGTCCAGGGCGGACCCGCCGACGGCGACTTCGACGACTCCGGAGCCGTCAACGCCGACGACCTCCTCACCGTCCTCGGCGCCTTCGGCACCGCCTGCCCGTAACGCGACACCCCGACCGGCGAAACCCCGGTCCGCGAAAGCCCGACCGGCAAAACCCAGACCGGCGAAAACCCGCCGGCCGACAAACCAGAACGCGGCGCCAAACCCGGCGCCGCGTTCTTTCTCTTTCAGCTCGAACCCACCGCCCGTTTCAGCCCGCCCTCACCGCCACTGCCCGCCAACCGCCGCGGCCGCCTCCCCAACCACCTCCGCCGCCGCCCGCTCACGCCGACTTCTGCCCGATCTCGTTCTCCATCACCTCATCGGTGATGCCGAGATAATCGCGCATGTACTTGTCGTACGTCTCCGCATCTTCATCTTTCGAAAGATCCAGCCGCAGCTCGTTGATCACTTTCGTCCCCTGCGCGATCCACTCCCGCCACGTCTCCTGCGCGATGTTCGCCTTGATCCACTCGCCCACCGGGCCCTTGAACGGCGCCCGCTCCATCTCCGTCCCCAACCGCTTCGTCCGTCGGCACAGGAACGAACCCTCCGGCACGTCTTCCGGACGCACCGTCTCGTCCTTCGGCGGCTCCTCCCCGAGCGCCTCGAAGTGACCGACGATCGCGTCCTTCACCTTCATGTCGCCGTTCCGCGACGCGATCTCGAACCCCTCACGCAGCAGCGGCAACGCCCGCGCGGCGTCCTCCATCGCCAGATACTGCTCCGCCGCGAGCTGATACGCCCGGCTCAGGTTCATATTCACCGCGATCGTCCGCTCGAACGCCGTCGCCGCCTCCTGATGCCGCCCCGCCTCCGCGTACGCGTTCCCCAGGCTGAACCACGTCATCGCGTCCGACGGGTCCTCCTGAGCGAGGGCTTCAAATTGCTCGATGCGCTGGTCGAGGTCCATGCAATCCACTCCGAAAGCAAACAGGCGACGCCGAGATGCAGCGAACCCCCACGCGGGCTCGCCTCCGCCCCCGCCCCCCCACGACACACCCGCCCCCGCGACACACCCCCACCCCTCACGACACACATCCCCAGCACCCGATTCCGCTCGAATCCCCCCGCTCTCTACAGGGCATGCCGGGTGGGGGCGTCACCCCGGGACGTGCCGGGGGGTGCGAGGCGTGCAGGGGGGTCGCAGGGCGTGCAGGATAGGCGCTCACCGCCGGCGCCACCACACCGCGCCAAGCCGCCCCGCCCTCCGCTCCTCCCCTACCCACGCCCCCAACACCGCAGCACCATGCCCCCTACACACCGCCCCCCGCAATCAAACCCCGAAACACCCAGCACGAGGTAATTTAATCCCTGGCATCGACTTTGAGCTTCGGCCACGCTCGTCCCTCCGGTAGCCTGACCCCCATCGACATGCCTTGGGCTGACACTCCTTGAAACCAAAGGAGACAAGATCATGTTGAAGCTTCGTCAAAAAGTCTG
>JGI12109J20283_10480191_pt1 | contig 28853 bp, 24 predicted proteins | sample ElkSlonscriptome_12_FD_20283 | JGI IMG/M metagenome (IMG submission 20283)
GCCTCGTCGCGGCGGTAGGCGCAGGTGACCGAGGCCGCGCCCTGACGAATCGCGGTTCGGTTGCAGTCCATGGCCGTGTCGCCGCCGCCGAGGACGACGACGCGCTTATTCTCGAGGTTGCGGTAGGCATGGCCGGGCAGCGGGTCGTTTAACACCTGGCCGACGTTGCCGATCAGATAGGGCAGGGATTCGATGACGCCGTCCAGGTCGCGCCCGGGCAGCCCACCGTCGAGGGCGCGATAGGTGCCTAAGCCGACGAAGACCGCGTCGTGATCCTCGACCAGCTGGTCCAGGGTCAGATCTCGGCCGATCTCGACGCCGAGGTGGAAACCGACCCCCATACCTTCGAGGATTTCTCGTCGCGTCTCCACGACCTGCTTGTCGAGCTTGAAGGGCGGAATGCCGTAGGTCAGAAGGCCGCCGATGCGCGGGTATTTGTCATAGACCTCGGCCCCGATGCCGTGGCGGCGCAGGACGTCGGCGCAGGCCAGGCCCGCAGGGCCGGCTCCGATAATCGCTACGCGCTTGCCGGTCTCTTCGACTTTGGACAGGTCCGGGCGCCAGCCCTGGCGCACGGCCTCGTCGGTGATGTATTTCTCGACCGAGCCGATGGTGACCGCACCCAGGCCGTCGTTGAGGGTGCAGGCGCCCTCGCAGAGCCGGTCCTGCGGGCAGATGCGGCCGCAGACTTCGGGCAGGGAATTGGTCTGGTGGCACAGCTCGGCGGCCTCGAACAGGCGGCCCTGCTTGATCAGGCGCAGCCAGTCGGGGATGTAGTTGTGAACCGGGCACTTCCACTCGCAGTAGGGATTGCCGCAGTTGATGCAGCGATCGGACTGATCGGCGGCCTCGTCCTGGGCGTAGTCGCCGTAGATCTCGTCCCAGCCCTTGACACGGATCGGAACCGACAGGACTTCGGGGTCCTGGCGCGGCGAATCGAGAAAATGTAGATGTTTTCGTGCCTGCGAGGGTGACTGACTCATGCCGCATCCCTCAAGGCGGAAATCAATTCATCGAGCTCGGCAGCCTTGGGCTTGACGAGCCAGAACTTGGGCAGGACCCGACGAAAATCGCTGAGGATGTCCCCGGCCAGAGCGCTTCGAGTCAGCTCGTGGTGACGCTGGATCAGGCCGCGCAGGTGGTGGACGTAGTTCTCCATGTTGTCCGGCGCGATGTGGTGGATGTCGATCAGCTCGTGATTGTAGCGGTCGACGAAGCCGCGGTCCGCGTCGAGGACGTAGGCGAAACCGCCGGTCATGCCGGCACCGAAGTTGATGCCGGTGCGCCCGAGGACGACCACCACGCCGCCGGTCATGTACTCGCAGCAGTGGTCGCCGGCGCCTTCGATGACGGCGATGGCGCCGGAGTTGCGCACGGCAAAGCGCTCCCCGCTCTGGCCGGCGGAGAACAGCTCGCCCCCGGTCGCGCCGTAGAGGCAGGTGTTGCCCATGATCGGCGTATCGGCCGCGCAATAGCTGATGTCCGGCGGCGGATGAAGAACGATGCGACCGCCGGCCATGCCCTTGCCGACGTAGTCGTTGGCCTCACCCTCGAGGCGGAGTTCCAGACCGCCGGCGTTGAAGGCACCGAAGCTCTGGCCTGCGCTCCCGCTGAAATGCAGAGCGATCGGCGCATGGACCATGCCCTGATCACCCCAGCGGCGGGCGATCTCACCGGACAGGCGGGCGCCGATGGATCGATCGCGGTTACTGATTCGGTAGGTGAAATCGCCGCCGCTGCCCTGGCTGACCGCGGCTTCCGTATCGCCATGGATCCGCTCGGCCAGCACGCCTCGGTCGTGCGGCGGATTGCGCTCGGTCATGCAGAAGCGATCGGGCTCGTCGGCCAGACCCGTTTCGCCGAGCAGTGGGGAGAGGTCGAGGCGGTTCTGGCGTTCGGTCAGACCCTCGAGGCGCTCCAGATACTCCGTCCGGCCGATCAGATCCTCGAGCTGGCGCACGCCTAGCGATGCGAGGATTTCGCGGACCTCGCGGGCCACGAAGCAGAAGTAGTTCATGACCATTTCGGGCAGGCCGATGAAATGCTCGTCGCGCAGTGTCTCATTCTGCGTCGCCACGCCGGTGGCGCAGTTATTCAAGTGGCAGATGCGCAGGTATTTGCAGCCCAGGGCGATCATCGGGGCCGTGCCGAAGCCGAAGCTCTCGGCCCCGAGGATAGCGGCCTTGACCACGTCGAGGCCGGTCTTGAGACCGCCGTCGGCCTGAACGCGGACCTGGCCCCGTAGACCGTTGGCCATGAGCACCTGGCGGATTTCGCTCAGGCCCATTTCCCAGGGCGCGCCGGCATACTTGACCGAGGTCAGGGGGCTGGCGCCCGTGCCACCGTCGTAGCCCGACACGGTGATCAGGTCGGCATAGGCTTTGACCACGCCGGCGGCAATCGTGCCGATGCCTGGTTCGGCAACGAGCTTGACCGAAACCAGGGCCTGCGGGTTGACCTGCTTCAGGTCATAGATCAGTTGGGCCAGGTCTTCGATCGAGTAGATGTCGTGGTGCGGCGGCGGCGAAATCAGGCCGACGCCGGGCTTGGCGTAGCGCAGGCGTGCGATCAGGGCGTTGACCTTGTGACCGGGCAACTGACCGCCCTCGCCGGGTTTCGCGCCCTGAGCAATCTTGATCTGCAGCACCTCGGCATTGACCAGGTATTCTGGCGTGACGCCAAAGCGGCCCGAAGCGATCTGCTTGATCTTGGAGGTTTTCTCCGTGCCGTAGCGCGCCGGATCCTCGCCGCCCTCACCAGAGTTGGAGCGACCGCCGAGGCGGTTCATCGCGACGGCAAGCGCTTCGTGGGCTTCCGGGGAAAGGGCGCCCAAGGACATGCCTGCGGAGTCGAAGCGCAGGAGGATGTCGTTTTCCGCCTCGACCTGGTCTAGGGGGATCGGGGCATGATCGGAGCGCAGCGCCAGCAGGTCGCGCAACGTCGCCGGTTCGCGCTCATTGACCAGGCGAGCGTAGCGCTGGTAGTCACCGTAGTCACCGCTCTTGCAGGCGCGCTGAAGGGTGGTGACCACCTCGGGGTGGTAGGCGTGGTACTCGCCGCCGTGAACGTAGCGATACTGGCCGCCGTGCTCGATGGGTATGTTGACCTGCCAGGCCCAGCGAGCCAGGGCGCGTTGATCGGCCTGAAGGTCGTCGAAGGTCGCGCCCTGCAGGCGGCTGACCGCACCGGCAAAACAGGTCCGGGTGACCTCATCGGCCAGGCCGACGACCTCGAAGAGCTGCGCGCCGCGGTAGGAAGAAATGGTGGAAATGCCCATCTTCGAGAGGATCTTCAGCAAGCCCTTGCGGATGCCGCGCCGATAGGCCCGACCGAGCTGCAGCGCCTCGTCACCGGCGTTCTCGATCTCGCCGCTGGTCGCCATGGCGTGCAGGGTCTGGTAAACCAGATAAGGATAGACCGCCGTGGCACCGAAGCCGATCAGGCAGGCGATCTGGTGGGCATCGCGAGCGGTGCCCGTTTCCACGATCAGATTGCAGAGAGGACGCTTGCCGCATTCGAGCAGATGATGATGGATCGCGCCGGTGGCCAGGAGGGCATGAATCGGCAGGTGGTCGCGCTTGAGGTATCGGTCGGAGATGAGCAGTACGAGTTTACCGTCGTCGACGGCGTTTTCCGCCTGTTGGCAGAGCCGCGCCAGGGCGTCCGAGTAGGGCTCGTCGGAGGGCGCGTTCAGATCAAGAAATTCCGATGACACGCCGAACTGCGGCGTGTTGATCAGCTGGCGCAGCTTGCGCTGACTCAGGATCGGCGAGTTCAAGACGACCCGCTCTGCGAGCTGCGGGCCGGTCTCGAAGATGTTGCCTTTCCGGCCCAGGCCGGTCTCCAGCGACATCACGATATTTTCGCGCAGGCTGTCCAGCGGCGGGTTGGTGACCTGGGCGAACTGCTGACGGAAGCTGTCGTAGAGCGAGCGGACCTTGGTCGAGAGGACCGGCATGGGCGTGTCGTCTCCCATCGAGCCGACGGCCTCAGCCTGGGTTTCCGCCAGGACCTGGATGACTTCCCGGCGTTCTTCCCGCGACAGGTTGAACATCTTCTGGTAGGTCGCCAGGGTGTCGGCGTCGAAGGGATTAGCGGTGATGTGGACGTCGATCAGCTCCGAGTCCAAGTATTTGATCCCGGCCTTGAGCCACTCACGCCACGGGTGAAGCGCGCGCAGCTGTCGATCGACCTGCTGGCTGTCCATCAGCTCGCCGGCCTCAAGATCAGCGACCAGAATCTGGCCCGGTCCCAACCGGCCGCGTGCCTTGACGTCAGACGGGTCGATGTCGACAACGCCCGTTTCCGAGGCCACGATCAGGCGATCGTCCTTGCTCAGGGTCCAGCGCGCCGGACGCAGGCCATTCCGGTCCAGGGCGCAGACCACGAAGCGGCCGTCCGAAAGCACCAGTCCGGCGGGCCCATCCCAGCTTTCCTGGTGAAAGCTGTAGTACTCGTAGAAGGCCCGGAGATCGGCATCGAGATTATCGGCGGTCTGCCAGGCTGGTGGAACGAGGATGCGCACGGCCTGGGGAAGCGGCAGGCCGCCGGCAACGAGGAGCTCGAGCATGTTGTCGAGGGAGCTCGAATCCGAGCCGTGCATGCCGACCGGCGGATCGATTTCGCCGAGCTCGGGTAGCAGCGGTGAGGCAAGCAGACGACGCCGCGCGCGGGTCCAGTGGCGATTGCCCTGGATGGTGTTGATTTCGCCGTTATGGGCCAGGAGCCGGAAGGGCTGCGCCAGCTGCCAGCGGGGCAGGGTGTTGGTCGAAAAGCGCTGATGGAAGATTGTCGCCGAGGTCTCGAATCGCGGGTCGGCCAGGTCGGGAAAGAAGTCCGCTAAGCGATCCGGCATCACCATGCCTTTGTAGGCCAGGGTCTTCGACGACAGGCTGGCGATATAGAAACGATCATCGACGACGGCCCGCTCGATATCGCGCCGCACCAGGTAGAGCCGGCGCTCGAAATCGTCGGCATCGAGGGGCTCGGCCGGTTCCACGGCGATCTGTTCGATGGCCGGCCGGCGGGCTTTCGCGGCATCCCCGAGCACGTCGTCGACGACCGGCACCTGGCGCCATCCTTTCACCGCCAGACCTCTCGCTTCGACCGCCAACTCGACGGCCTCGCGCTGGGCCGTGGCTCGCGCCCCGTCCGTGTCGAGGAAAAGCATGCCGATCGCGAAGCGATCGCCGAGCACCGCACCCTGGCGGGCGAATTCGTCCTGCATGAAGCGGCGGGGGAGCTTGACCAGGATGCCGCAGCCATCGCCCGTCTTGCCGTCTGGGGCGACGGCTCCCCGATGGGTGAGGCGGGAGAGGGCGGTCAGCGCGTCGATGAGAACGCCATGCTCGGCCCGATTGTCAAGGCGCGCGATCAGTCCGAAACCGCAGGAATCGCGTTCAAAATCAGGATGATGCAGCGTTTTCGGCAACGACATATTCCAGCTAGAATTCAACCTCGATAATACCCCCAAGGGCATCGAGCGATGACGCTATTTCATTGACGCGGCTCGACGCCTCGGCCGATCCGTGGGAGAGAGATGCTTGCCGCGGCCGGTGCTTTTGCGGCAAGCTATCCGGCTGACATCATCACGCCCCAGGAGCTTCCTATCGTGGCCCGCAAGTCCCGTTCAAACAAGCAAAGTACGAGCAAGGCAAGCGCGAAGAAAGCAGTCGCCGCCATTCAGCCGCCGAAGAAGATCTATGCTCCCGATTGGGTGATGCTTGCCCTGTGCGGTCTCGGCCTGGCAATTACCGGCTATCTGGTGCTGACGACGCTGAGCTCGGGTGCGCCGATCGGCTGCAGCGCCGGCTCCTCCTGCGACATCGTCCAGTCGAGCCGCTGGTCGACGCTGTTCGGCGTGCCGGTTTCTTTGTTCGGATTCCTGCTCTACCTCGTCATCGCCTTGATCGCCGGCCTCGGCCGGCCGCGACCCCGACGCTGGCAGCAGCTCTGGACCCTGACCTTCTTTGGGCTGATCTTCAGCCTGTATCTGACCGCCGTTGGCTGGTTCGAGCTGCAGGCCCTGTGTCAATGGTGCACGGCCTCGCTGCTGACGCTGGTGGCAATGTTCGTCTACCTGACCTTTATCCGACCGGAACCGACCAGCCCGCCGTTCTGGACCAATTTTCTGATCGGCAAGGGCGTGATGGTGCTGGTTGCGATGGTCGCCCTGCACGGCTTCTATAACAACTGGTTCGTGGCGCCCGCCGACCCCAAGCTCGAGGCACTTGCCGAACACCTCGACGAGCGCGGAGCGGTCTTCTACGGTGCTTTCTGGTGCCCCGCCTGCAACGAGCAGAAGGATCTGTTCGGCGAGGCGGCGGACGAATTGCCCTACTTCGAATGTTCGCCGAACGGCCGAAACGCCGGCGTGGCTTTCGAGTGCGTGGCCGAGGAAGTCAGGGACTTCCCGACCTGGGTCATCGGCGAGCGCCGCTTCACCGGCATCCAGACGCCCGAGGACCTGGCGCGCTACACGCGCTTTGACTGGGAGGGTTGGCAGCCAGGCGAGTGACCCTGACGCGGGCGCGGCCCTCCACGACGTGCCATCGCCCATCTAAGGCGCCAATCTAAGGCAGCCGCTTCGGGGCGATCCGTCAGGAGGTCTCGAAGCGATCCTCGTAGAGAGCGTCGGACCGACATTGAGACGGTAGCTTGAAGTCTGCCTGGACCTCGCGCGTATTGGCGCTGCCGCCGTCGGAGGCATCGATACCCATGCCGCGGCGGGCAAAAGCGTCCCAGATTTCACACTGATTGGCCGATTCATTGGCGATCGTGTCGGCCAGCAGAACGGCGTCGCGAACGTCAAGGAAGCTGGGCAGACAGGGCTGCAGCTTCAGGCCGTCGATGACTAGCTGAAGCGCCAGATTATTGCCGCCGCTGCCCGTATGGGAATCCTCGTCGAAGCCGTACCTATCGACGAGGTTCCAGTACATATCCCACAGCGCGCTGTTGAGTACCGTGCCGACTCCGTGGGGCACCGATACACCGCCGCTCAGGCCGGCATCGCGGATGGCGTCGTAGGTCAGCGGATTGATACTCATGTCGCGGATGTAAGGCGCGGGTCGAATCCCGGCACCGGGAACGCCCTCCTGAAAGATCAGCCACGGCCCGATGCCACGCGGCTGGTCCGAGCGATCGCTGGCTTTCGCCGTCATCCACAGCCCGAGGAAATCACTCCAGCCCTCGCCACCCTGCTGCAGTCCGCCGAGGCAGGCGGACTGCGACGGGCCGCCGGTCAGACGAGTCGACAGGCCATGGCCGTATTCGTGGGCGATCACCAGCGCATCGAGATCACTGTCCCTGTCGAGCTGTTCTCCGGCCTCCTGGAGCAGCTCTCCCGACGCCCCGTCGTCGAGCGCGCTGATGATCAGATCACCGTCGCTGTTACCGATCATGGCGACGGGCAGGGTTACGAATGAGCCATCGACTCCTGCGCCCATCGCGATGGTGCCGTTGCCGCCGTCGTTATTGACGATTAGGACCGCGCTGGCACCGGCATTCTCTGCGTTCAGCGCCTTGGTGCCGAACTCGCAGCTGCCGCGGCGGATCACCGCGATTCGCCCGGCGGTGAAGTCCGTGAGGGCATTGCAGCCGCGTTCCGGGACAGCGCTGCCGTCATTGACCAGCTCCAGCCGGCCAGCGATGCCCGGATCGCTGAGCGCCTCACCCCAGCTTGCGCCCCGGACGCGGTAGCTGCCGGCAATCGACGCGGGTTGGTCGATTCGGAGTTGCGCCGGCGGTGCGTTGGACCAGATAAACATCTGCATGCGCGGAGGAAACCCGTCCGGCGGCGTGGCGAAGTTCGCGTTGTTGAGCCCCGAGCCATCTTGCGCGTCGGCCCGGACGGCGTCCCCGTCCTGACCCTGGCCCGAGATGTTGACCTGCTGGAAATTGCCCGCGGCTTCATCGAAGCCGTGGTGCCAGAGCACGTCGTGGAGCAGATTGTTCCAGTAGAACAGGTTGGTGACGGCAAAATTCTCGTAGTCGGCGGGCTCCTGAGTGGTCAGGTCGATCGGGAAGTCGAAGATGAGGTCCGAGCCGCCGTCGGGGCGTCGTCCGCCGCTGTTGTTGGCATCGCTGTCTTCCTGGGCAAAGACGTTGTTGCCCCGCGTATCGGTATATTGCGTGGCGCCGGCCTGATGCCAGCCGTTCGGTGAAGCCTGCGGGTCCTGCGGGTCGGCGACGAGCGTGTCCTCACCCTGACCAGGATGTTCCAGGGGCGCGGCAAAGACCCGGTAGGCCGCGTCCTGCGTCCAGTTGACGGCTTTGACGACCTCGCCGCTGTGAGCATCGATCCAGGCCTGGAACCAGGCCGAGCGGCCCGGTTCATCGACGACCATCTCCCAGACCAGCTGGAGCTGATCCTTGCCTTCGATCCAGCTCAAGCGAACGGGTATTTCCCTTGCCGACAGCGAACCGCCGCTGAAGGTCAGTTCCTCGTTGCCACTGCGCGAGATGATCTGAACCGAATCATCCAGGGCCAGTCGACGCCCCTCTGCGTAGGCGGCCAGAGCCTGTCGCGGGCTCAGGGTGGGCTGACGCGCTGCCTTGCGCTCATGGGCGCGGGCTGCAAATCGGCTGTGGACGCTCCAGACTCTGCCATCTTGTCCGAGATTCATGTTCACCAGGCCCAGCGCCACGGGCAAACCCTCGACGCGCTGGCGCAGCCAAAGATGACGAACGCCCGTATGGCGGCTGCGGTAATCGTCGGTCACCTCGAACTCGGCGACGTCTTTCGCGGTCAAGCCAAGCATCGCTGCCCGATCAGAGAGCACGCTTCGCGCCTCCTGCAGGGTGGCGTTGGGTTCCGAAAGGGCAAGCCTGGGGATTAGGATTGCGCAGAGCGCAAGGGCCAGAACGATCGGACTGCGAGTCATATTGGTTCTCTTTTTTTGGCGTGCTGCGGGTGGGAGGCGACTGAGTGTCGATCGCTTAAGACTGTCGAGACCGACGCCGGGCATGAGCCTGCCTGGTGTCGCTCTCGCGCGTCGTCGATTCCTTGAGACGGGGACTGCGCGGTCTTCATGGTGTTTTCTATATTCTGCGGTGCTTGCTTGTCGTGAGGATTGATATGAATCATGGAATGTTGCCACGTCTTATCGTGCCCGTCGCTGCGGCGCTTGCGCTGCAATCGGCCGCGGCGACCTGCTGGCAGGGCGATGCCAGTGGCGGTGAGCTGGCTTTTAGCGGTGAAATCGAAGGTGAAGCGTTCTTCGGAACGTTCGGGGAGTTCGACGTCGAGGTCTGTCAACAGCAGGAAGGGAGCTGGGAAGACAGTGACTGGGTCGTTCGCGTGGCCACGGGTTCAGCCGACACGCGCAATCGCGATCGGGATGAAACGCTCCACGGTGGTGAATTCTTCGCCGTCGATCGCTTTCCGGAGGCGGTCTGGCGCTCAACCAACGTCGTCAATAATTCGACGAGCGAGACGACGCCAGAAGGCGTCGACCTGCTGCTCGAAGGGAATCTCGAACTCCGGAGCAACTCCGCACCCCAGGAGGTCAAGGCTCGCTTGGAACCGAGGCAGGATGGCCTGCTGCTGACCGGCTCGGCGGACATTTCCAGGATGAGATTTGACGTCGGACAGGGTGAATTCTCGGACACGGAATTCATCCGTGATCGCGTCGACCTCGAATTCGAAATTCAGCTGGCGCCAAAGTAAGACAATGGGGGGATCCCTCTACTGGCGTGAGGCAACTCCACGATGCGACCTCTGATTCTCTTTGCCGTGCTCGTGCTCGCAGGAAGCGCTGCTTGGCTGTATTCAAGCAGCCGTTTGAGCGCGGGCGATTTCACTCAAGCGCATGATGTGGTGATCTTTACCGCGCCCTGGTGTGGCTATTGCGATCGAGCCCGCGCCCACCTGCAGGAAAGGCGAGTCGGCTTTCTCGAAATCGATATCGAAGCCTCGGCCGAAAACAACGCGCAGTGGCGAGACGCCGGCGGCCGCGGCGTTCCCCTCGCGTTTTTTCGGGAACGGCGCGTGTCCGGCTATTCGGTCAGTGCCTATGATCAGCTGCTGGACGACTTGCTGGCCGAATGAAAAGCCGGCGACTTAGAGGTCAACAGTTTCCTGACCCGTAGCGCAGCCCGCCTTCCTTCCGACTTTCTCGACCGACCGGCAGCAACCAGTCTGCCGGTCCGGATCAGCCCGATTTGCTTTCGCCGGAGACGCCGAGTCGCTTGTGCATGATCGGGGAGGTCGTCGTGTACTGCACGAACTGCCGCTTGTCCGGGTGGAGATACTTCTGCACGCCGAAAGCAGCCAGCGCCGCTTCGTGGAATCCCGACAGAATGAATTTCTTCTTGCCGGGGTAGGTATTGATGTCGCCCACGGCGAAAATGCCTGGAACGCTTGTTTCGAATTTCTCCGTGTCGACGGAAAGCTGCTTTTTCTCGATCTCCAAAGACCAGTCGGCGATCGGCCCCAGGTCCGGCGCGAGACCCCAGAAGACCAGGAGTTCGTCGCCCTCAATCGTTTCGCGATTCTTGTCCAGATCCATGATCTCGAGGCCGGTAAAGCGGCCCTTGTCGTTGAATGTATCCATGATCAGCCCCTGATGCCGAGTCACTCGGCCTTCGTCGGCCAGGGCGATGACCTTGGTTGCCGTAGCCGGCGCGCCCCGGTAGTCGGCACGACGGTGAACCAGAGCGATGGATTCGGCGACCTCGGCAAGATCCAGGGTCCAGTCGAGCGCGGAATCGCCGCCGCCGAGAATGATCAATCGCTTGCCGCGGTAGCGCTCCCGATCGGTGACCTTGTACTGGATCTGATCGCTTGTGATCTGGTCGGCGTTCTTCGCCCGCAGCTTGCGCGGCAGGAACGAACCGAGCCCAGCGGCGATGATCACCGCGCCGGCGTCGAACTCCCGGCCTTTGCTGGTGACTACCGTGAAGCGTCCGTCGTCTCGCTTGGTAAACTTCTCGACCTGCTGCCCGCAGTGCATGCCGGGACTGAAGGGCTTGATCTGTTCGAGGAGGTTATCGATCAGCTCCTGTGCTCCAATAACCGGGTAGGCCGGAATGTCGTAAATCGGCTTTTCCGGATAGAGTTCAGCGCACTGTCCACCGGGCTGCGGCAGACTGTCGATCAGTTCGGCCCTGAGATCAAGCAGTCCGAGTTCGAAAACCTGGAACAGGCCCACGGGACCGGCTCCGATGATGACGACATCCGTCTCGATTGGCATTGGGTTGGGTCATTCCTTGAATTAAATCACTCCGCGATGATAACGAAGAAGAGGTCCCCAGCGTGTCGTGGCAGACGCCATTGCACAACGCCTCGGGCATCCAGGATAAGCTCGGCGAAGAGCCTGGACCTCGTGGGATTCATGCGCTGAGCGGAGGTGAGAATAGAATGACCAGCAACGACGCTGCACCCGGGTCCGGTCAGCGATCAGTTCAGCTTGATTCTGAGTGGCTGCAGGTCCTCGGCGACGAATTCGACCGACCCTATATGCGCCAGCTCAAATCCTTTCTGGTCGAACGCAAGCGGGCGGGCGCGATCATCTACCCCCCGGGACCGGAGATGTTCAACGCCTTCAACGCCACGCCCTTGTCGAAGGTCAAAGCCGTGATTCTCGGCCAGGATCCCTACCACGGTCCCGGTCAGGCTCACGGGCTGTGCTTTTCGGTTCGACGCGGAGTGAGAACGCCGCCTTCGCTGGTCAATATCTTCAAGGAAATCGAATCCGACCTCGGTCTGCCCACGCCTGCTCACGGCTGCCTTCAGGAATGGGCAGATCGGGGTGTGCTTCTGCTCAATGCCGTGCTCAGCGTCGAGCGCGGCCAGGCCGGTGCCCATCAGGGGCGGGGCTGGGAGGCGTTCACCGACCGAGCGGTTGCGGCGGTCAACGAGCACTGTCCCCACGCCGTATTCCTGCTGTGGGGCAGCCAGGCCCAGAAAAAAGGCCGAGCGATCGATACGCAGCGTCATCGGGTGCTGACCGCGCCCCATCCCTCACCCCTTTCGGCGCATCGAGGGTTCTTCGGCTGCGGTCATTTTTCCGAGGCCAATCGCTGGCTGTCGTCAAAGGGGATCGAGCCCGTCGACTGGTCGCTGGGCTGAGCGCTCGACCCGTCGTTCAGTCCGCCGGTCGCCGATTGGCCGCGCGAAAGCCGAGATAGATGCCCATCAGGGCCAGCGCGCAGCCCGCAAATTCGATCCCCTCGAGCTCCAGGCCGAAGATCAGCATGTCCCAGAGGATCGACAGGGAGGGCTGCAGGAGCAGTAGCAGGCCGACGAGCGCCGCGGCCAGGCTAGGCATGCCGCGGGCGATCAGCAGCCAGCCCAGGACCTGGCAGCAAAGGCCCAGCGCCAGCAGAGCCAGGAGGCTGCGCGTATCCGGTATGAGAAAACTCTGACCCTCCGCCAGGTTGATCACACCAAGGAGGACCGTGCAGTAAAGGCTGACTTGAAACAGACGCGTTTCGGGTCGCAGCTCCGGCGTGCGGATCTGCGCGGCGCGCAGAGTGAGTAGATAGCTGCCGTAGGCGAGGGCCGTCAGCAGTCCCAGGATGACGCCCAGGCGCCCGTCCGGAGGAAGCGTCGTCCAATCGCGGCCGAACAGGAGCCAGAGTCCGACCATGGCCAGACTCAGGCCGAGCGCAAAAGACAGGCTGATTCGCTCCTTCAGCCAGATCACGCCGACGGCCGTAAGGACGAATACCTGGAAATTCGCCAGCAGGGTCGAGAGTCCGGGCCCGATGTAGGCGATTGATTGGTGCCAGAACCACAGGTCGAGGGTGAAGCAGACGGCGATCAGCAGAGACGTGAGCCAGCCGCTACTCAGGCCCTGGCGCAGACGTGGGTCGATGAGCAGCAGCAGACCGAAGCCGGCGGTGCCGAAGACCATTCGATAGAAAGCCGAGGTGCTGGCCCCGACATCGGCCAGCTGGACGAAGATCGCGGCAAAGCTGATGACCACAGCACCGCCGGTGACGAGCAGGCCGGCCCGCAGGCCGGATTTCATGCGCTGCGAGCGCGCTGCGCCAGCGCCGGGCTATCCGAATCGAAGCCGCAGGCGCGTTCGATCAGGATCTCGCGCGCCGGCCAGAGCCGATTGGCGGCGATGAAGCCCGCGCCCAGAAGATGCTGACCGATGCCTCCCGGCAAACGTTGGGTTTCGTTGATCAGGTGAATACCGCCGCCGATCATTTCCGAGGCCGAGCGGCGCCAGCGCTGGTATCGCTGGAGGGCGAGCGGGGTCAGGTCATGGCTCGACAGGCACTGGGCCAGGGCAGCGGCATCCGCCAGACCGAGATTCAGGCCTTGGCCTGCCAGGGGATGCACGCTTCGCGCCGCATCGCCCAACAGCGCGACCCTGTCCTTGAAAAGGCGGCGAGCCCGCCGTCGGACCAGAGGCAGCGCATGGCGTGCTCCGATCGCCGTGACCGGGCCCATCGGACTATCCTGGCTGACGTTCAGCGCCGCGACGACAAGCCTTGGGTCTTCATCGGCCTGGGCAAGCGCGCGATCGCTGGGCTGTGACCAAACGATGGAAGACCGCCCATCGGGCAGGGGAAGGAGCGCCAGCGGCCCGTGTTCCGTGAACCGTTGCCAGGCCAGTCCCGGATTGGGGCGCTCGGTCTCTACCGGCGCGATGAGCGCATGCTGATTGTAGTGCCAGGCATCGATGCCGATGCCGACGGCCTCGCGCAGGCGGCTGCGCGCGCCATCGGCGGCAATGACAAGCTGAGCGTCGAGGCGGGTCCCGTCGTCGAGCTTCAGGCGCGCGCGCCGCTCGTTCGAATCCATCGACTCGATACGGCAGGGGGAAAGCAGCTCTGCGCGACGATGCCGCTCGATCCGGTCCCAGAGCTGCGCCCGGATGGCGGGAATCTCCACGATCCAGCCCAGGGCCTCGAGACCGTGCTGGTCAGCGCGGAATTCGATCTGGCCCGACGCGGCGCAGACCTGCATGGAGGCATAGGGTGCGACACGATCGGGATGGCTGAGGGGCCAGCATTCGACGGCCCGAAGAATGGCCGCTGAGCCCGGGCTGATGGCGACGACGCGAGGGTCGATGTCCTTGCCGGGCCACTGCTCGTCGATGGGCTGGGCGTCGATAAGGGTGACCTGGCGCCCCTGTTCGGCGAGGAGTAGCGCCGCCGTGGCACCGGCCGCGCCCCCGCCGACGATCGCGATGTCGCATTCTTTCATCATGTCCCCGGTGCGTTTCTCTCAGGCTGCCGGCGTGCGAGTGACGCCACGGGCGGGCGAAAGCCCATCGCTGCGTGGACCAGGCGATGTCGCAGGCCTGGCAGGCCCGCGTGCGCAACGATTCCAAGACCGGCCCCCAGGCGCGCCAGTCCGGAGGGGTTGGTAAAGGCCCGAGCCAGCGTATCGGTATAGCGAACGGTGGCTGCCTGATCCTCGCGTCGGGCTACAAAGTAGTCGCGCAGCGCCGAGGAATCACCCGGATCGTCGCGATCGGTGAGCGCGTCGACGAGGCCGGCGACGTCGCGAAGGCCCAGGTTGAAGCCTTGGGCTGAAACCGGATGGACGGCATTGGCGGCATTGCCGATCACCACGAGACGCTCGGCGATGGGGCAGGGGGTTCGCTGACGGATCAGCGGATAGCGCGCTCGTCGTCCTGCTTCCTTGAAGCGACCCATGCGGGGCCCGAATCGACGCTGAAGCCGGTCACTGAGCTCCGCATCGTCCCAGGCCATGGCCTCATCGATCTCCGGGTCGCCGTCGATCCAGACCACGCCCATGCGCCCCTGCGGCTGGGGCAGGAGCGCCAGCGGACCGCGCGGGGTGAAGCGTTCAAAGGCGGTGGTCGGCGTCGAGCGCTCGGGACGGACGTTGAAGATCATCGCCGACTGGCCATAGGCGTGGCGCCGACAGGCAAGGCCCGCCTGCTCGCGAACAAGGGAGTCGTTGCCGTCGGCGCCGATGAGCAGGCGCGTCGTCAGTTCGGCCCCAGACTCAAGGCGGAGGCTGATGCTGTCCGGATGGGTAGCCCAGGTCGCGAGGCGATCGGGGCAGAATTCAGTGATCCGGCCGTTCTGCTGAATGGCATCGAGGGCGATTAGCCCCAGCTCGCGCGCCACGATCACCTGCCCGAACTCCTCTCGACCGTGATCGGCCGCTCTCAGAGTCAGGCGACCGAAGCCCCCCTGACGGCTGATATCGATCGTGCCGATCGGGCACCTGACTGCCGGGTCCGGCAGCAGCTCGAGGTTGGCCAGGATATTGAGGGAGGCGGCATTGATGACGAGGGTTCGGTCATCGTGGCTGAGCCGCGTCTCAGGCCCCGCCGTCTCTGGACCCTTTTTCGGATCCTGATCTTGGCCCCCGTCTTGATGCCGCTGGGGGTCGGTGCGGCCCGCCGATGAGGTCGGGTCTGCATCGGGGCGGGCCCGGGCTTCGACGAGGGCAACGGATCGGCCGGATCGGGCGAGGGCGACGGCACAGGTGGCGCCGACCAGTCCGCCTCCGATGATGGCGCAGTCGAAGGCGTCGCTCACTTTGCCATCAGCTCCTCGACCCGGTCGATTTCCCTCGGCACGGCGCCCGTCAGGTTTTCGGGCTCGCTGTCGGTGACCCGAATGTCGTCCTCGATGCGAATGCCGATGTTTCGGAATGCTCCGGGAACGTCGTCTTCATCACCGATATAGAGCCCCGGCTCGACGGTCACCACCATGTTCTTTTCCAGAACCCGCGACTCGTCGGCAATGCGGTAGTCGCCGACATCATGAACATCGAGGCCCAGCCAGTGGCCGGTCTTGTGCATGTAGAAGCGGCGATAGGCGGCCTGATCGATGAGGTCGTCGACCGAGCCCGTCAGGAGGCCGAGTTCGCACAGGCCCTCGGTCAGGGTCCGGACGGCCGCCTCGTGATAGGCCTCGAAGGCCTGACCCGGCCTGACCTTGTCGATGGCATTGTTCTGTGCCTCGAGGACGATCTCGTAGACGGCGCGCTGGGCCGGATCGAAGCGCCCGTTGACGGGGAAGGTCCGCGAGATATCTGACGCGTAGCCGTCCTTCTCGCAGCCCGCATCGATCAACAAGAGATCGCCGTCATTGAGGGACTGGTTGTTGTCGATGTAGTGCAGGATCAGCGCGTTTCGGCCGCCGGCCACGATCGGCAGGTAGGCGGGCGGGCAGCCGTGGCGGCGGAATTCGTGGATCAGCTCGGCATGGATATCGGCTTCGTTCATCCCCGGCGCGCAGTGCTTCATGGCTCTGACAACGGCGCCCGCGGAGATCCGAGCGGCCTTTGCCATGGTACGAATCTCCTGCCCGGATTTGATCAGACGCTGCTCGTGCAGCAGATATTCGAGCGAGACCATCTCTCCCGGTCCTTTCTCGTCGCGGCGAAGCTGTCGCAGGCGCTGGCGCCAGCCGATGATGCGCTGATCGAATTCCGCGTCCTTGCCGACCGGGTGGTAAACGCGCGCAACACCCTCCATGAGCTGCGGCAGGATGTCGTCGAGGTCATCGATGGGGAAGGCATCGTCCATGCCCAGCGCCTCGCGCGCGCCATCGAGCCCGAGGCGCGCCCCGTCCCAGCGCTCTCGCTCGGGATCGCTCGGGCGGCAGAACAGAATCTGTTCACCGGCATCGCGACCCGGCACGAGGGCCAGCACCGCATCCGGTTCACAAAGGCCCGTCAGATAGAAGAAATCACTGTCCTGGCGATAGGCATGAAAGCTGTCGCCATTGCGAAGGCGGGGCCGAGCGGCAGCGATCAGAATCAGCGCGTTCGATCCGGCTTCGGTCATCAGGCGCTGGCGGCGCCGGGCGAACTCGGAGGCTTTGATCATGAGTGGCTGAGGCTTTCTTCGCGCAGCAGCAAAACAGCCACGCGCAAAAACTCGGTCAATTCGGCGTAGGCCGATTCTTCGGCTTCCTGGTCCGAGTCGGCGTCGGTCGCTGCCCTGGCGATCTGCTCGATCATTCTCAGGGCATCCTGCGACTCGTCGCTCTTCAGCACCGGCTGGCCTGAACCGAAGCCGGTCAGGAAGCCGGAGCACCAGCGCCCGAGGCAGGTCGTCCGCTCGGCCAGGGGACGGTCATCGGTCGGCAGGAGTGGCTGAAATTCAAGCTCGGCCGAGGCGAGCTCGTTTTTGAGAGAGGTCAGCGCAGGTCCGATCTGCTCGAGGATCTCTTCGGGCGACAGGTCGCCGACCTGAAGTGCAGCCAGGTGACCGGCCAGGGCATTTTCATCGAGGGTCGGACGAGCGCACAGCAAGCCGATCACCACGGCGTGGGTTTCGGCGATTCCGGCCGGATCCTTGTCCGCGGCCAGGGCGAGAATCCAGGCCAGCTTGGATTCCTGCTGTTGAGTCATAGAGATACCTCGCGTTTCTCGGGTCACTAGTTTATCACCGGGCCCGTGGGCAGGGTTTTACCGGTGCTTGTGAAGTGTTGCTTTGACAACTATCATCAAGCCTCTGTAAATCCTGCAACTATGAGCGCGATGGACTCCCTTCAACTGACTACCGAGGCTCTGGATCAGCTCCAGCAACAGCTCAAAGAGATGCTGGAGCGGATTCGAACCCTCGAAGAAGAAAATAAATCACTGCACGTGCGACAGGATTCGCTGGTTGCCGAGCGCGCTCAGCTGGTGCAGCGCAACGAAGAGGCGCGCGAGCGAGTCGAGGCAATGATCGAACGACTCAAATCTCTGGAAAACGCGGGGTAGCAAGCGATGAGCAATTCGAACGAGCCGGCAATCGTGCGCATTCTCGAGCGCGAATACCGGGTCATGTGCGATCCCGAACAGCGTCGAGAACTCATGGAGTCCGCGCTGTTTCTCGATAACCAGATGCGAGAAATCAGGGATTCAGGCCGCATCTCTTCGATCGACAAGATCGCCGTGATGAGCGCTCTCAACCTGGCAGAGGAAGTCCTAAAGCTGCGTAAGCAGTTGAAAGAGCGGGAAGAACAGGTCGACCTTCGAGTGCGCCAGATGGCCATCGACCTTGATCGTTCACTCTCCTAGTCATACACTGCTCGCCATGGCGCTCTCTGCGGTGTTCGCCAGCAGGAACGTAATATGCCTTGTCCCTACTTATCGACCTTGGGACGGTGACTTTCCATGCTGGTGTGCTGGTCGCCCAACCAGGCGAATGGCCTGAAGGCAGGAAGAGCCGACCCACTTGAACCCTTGGTTCAAGGTCACCGACCTGCAGCGGCACAGGCGGAGAGCGCCTTTTATTTCACCGTTCAGTTGCCAGCGCGGGGCGCGATCTGGCGCTGAATTCTTCCCCGGCCGAGGCGATGGCGACGAGCAAGGCAAGTCTCCGGAGGCAGCTCCTGTCAAAACGCCAGGCGCTTTCCGGTCAGCAGCGCAGTCGCCTTGATCGGCGAATTTGTACCCATCTGCTTCGCTTTCTCGAAGACCAGGACGCGCTCAGGCTGGCAGCCTTCTTCCCCTTTGGCGGCGAGCCCGATCTGATGCCGGCGATGGAGATTTTGCACCAGGCAGGCCGGCGTATCCATTTGCCCGTCATCAACGACCAGCGGCTTGAATTCAAGCGCTGGCAACCGGCAACGGCGATGCGATCCAATCGCTTCGGAATTCCCGAACCGACCAACGGGAGCCCCTTCGATGGTCTCAGTCTCGACATCGTTTTCATGCCGTTGGTGGCCTTCGGTCCTGGAGGTGAACGCCTGGGCATGGGCGGCGGCTTTTATGATCGCGCCTTCGCTGCATTCATCGACCAGCCCGGAACGGGCCCACAGCGGGTTGGCGTCGCCTACGGTTTCCAGGAAACCGAGAGCTTGCCCATCGACGTCTGGGACGTACCGCTCGACGCGCTGATCACCGATCACGGCAGCCGAACGTTCATCCGCTGACCGCGCGCCGTAGGGGCCCGGCACGAACCCTTGGTAGACTCTCAGGCCAAGACAACCGCTTTTTTGCTGATTCCTGCCATCGAAGGAGAACCCGTTGAGCTACTGGTTGATCAAATCCGAACCCAACGACTTCAGCATCGATGATCTGAAGGAACGATCCGACAAAACCGAACCCTGGGACGGTGTCCGGAACTATCAGGCGCGCAATTTCATGCGCGATGACATGCGGCCCGGTGACGAGATCTTCTTCTACCACTCGAACTGCAAGGTGCCAGGCATCGTCGGTATTGCGACGGTCGCCAGCGAGCCCTATCCGGATCCGAAGCAATTCGATTCCGAATCCAAATATTTCGACCCGAAGAGCGATCCCGACGATCCACGCTGGATCCTCGTGGACGTCAAATATCAGCGCCACACGCGTCGGGTGATTCCTTTAGCGGAGATCAAGGAGAACGCGGACGCCCTGGGCGATTTCGCGCTCACGCGAAAAGGTAACCGCCTGTCGATCATGCCCGTGACCGAGACACAGTGGCGCTTTCTGCTGGAAATGGAGGACAAATGAGTCAGAAGCGATTGAAGATCGAAGTGGCCCAGGCCGCCTTGAGACACGTCGAGGAAGGGATGGTGCTCGGTGTTGGCACCGGCAGCACGGTCGAGGCCTTTATCGATCAGCTGGCGGCCTCCGGCAAGCGACTGAACGGTGCCGTTTCATCGTCGGAGGAAACAACCCGTCGCCTGAAGGCGATCGGCGTCAACGTGGTCGATCTGAATCATACGGGGGATCTCGAGCTCTATATCGACGGCGCCGACGAGGTCGATCCCCACAAGCGGCTGATCAAGGGTGGGGGTGGGGCCTTGACGCGGGAGAAGATCATCGCGGGCGCCAGCCGGCGCTTTCTGTGCATCGTCGATGGATCGAAGAGCGTTCCGGTGCTCGGAGAATTCCCCCTACCGGTCGAGGTAGTGCCGATGGCGCGTGCCCTGGTGGGGCGCAAGCTTACCGCCTTGGGCGGCCAGCCTGCGCTTCGGGACGGCTTTACCACCGATAACGGCAATCTGATTCTCGATGTGCACAACCTCGACCTGGTTGATCCGAGGGAGATGGAGGATCGTATCAATCGAATCCCCGGTGTCGTTTGCAACGGTCTGTTCGCGCATCGGGCTGCCGATCGCGTGTTGATCGCTACCGAATCCGGCGTTGAAGAACGCTGAGGAGCGGTTCAGGCGGCGTTGTCACCGCGCCTTAGTCGGCGATTTCGAGGCGATTTCTCCCGCTCGCCTTTGCTCGATAGAGAGCGCCGTCGGCTCGCGCCAGCCAGCGAGACCACCCTTCGCCGGGCTTGAGCGTGGCGGCGCCGGCTGATAATTCCAGAGGGCCGCCCGGTCCTTGCGTCGAGCCGCTGATGCGGTCATGGACAGCGGGAAGCGCTTGCCTCGCCTCTTCCTCGTTCATGCCTCTCAGCAGGATGACGAACTCCTCCCCACCCATGCGATAGAAACCGTCGGCGGTTCGCAGTATGTCCCTGACATCCCGCGCGAACTGCTTCAGAACCTGGTCCCCAGCGTCGTGGCCGAATTCATCGTTGAGCTTCTTGAAGTGATCCAGGTCCATGACCATCACCGTCGCTGTCTTGCGTCGACGACCCTTGCCACTGGCCGTCTGCTGCAGGTCGTGCTGCATCAGTCGCCGATTACCGGCGTCGGTCAACGGGTCCCGCGTTGCCAGCTGCGCCAGTTCCCTCCGCTGTTTTCGCAGCAGCGAGCTGACGACGATGCCGAAGGTGCTGAACATGACCGCTACCGCGGCCCAGCTGACTTCGTGCAGAAGGTCAGAAAAAAGATCGGGCGTCAGAACAAAGAGGACAATGATGGCGCCGTTCAGGCAAGCAGCCATTAAGCGCGGCAGGATCAGTAGATTGATCCAGAACACCAGGTAGGTCCAAAGGAGACCGTTGCTGCCAACGATCATCGTCGACAAGATGCAGGAGACGGAGCTGACCAGTCCGAATGCAATCAGAGCCCAGGGCTCACAGCGAGGGAATCGGCCCAGGGCAAGGGTGATGATGAGCAAGACCACGATCACGGCGTTGGTCAACCCGCCCGTGAAATCGCCGGTCCAGAACCGATAGATCGCGAAAGCCGCAACAACCACGGCTGTGACGCCCCCCACATAGTTCATGACGCTGAGTTCCAGGCGGCGTTGCTTCAGCGATTTCGCCCACTCCATCGGATCGGCTCGCTGTAAGCCATCGCTTTGATCGGGTTTTTCAAACACTCCGCGTATCCCCGTATCCCTCTGCAGCCCCGAATTGCCTCCGACGGCAGCGCCTATCGGCACCCGGACAGGGGGCGTTGGTCGGCGCGCGAAGAGTCTATTCGCACACCGACCGGTGCTGGTGATTCGAGCCCTTTGCCTATCCCGAGCTCAAGCATCCACCCTTTTTAGGCTAAAGTCAAAAGTCTTATCGCTTCAGGGTCCAACCCCTGTGCAGCCGAACGGGAGCCTCCCGCCAAGGCCCGTCGCGCCCGAGCCGAGTGATTCAGACGTTCTTAAAGCGCCATGGGCTCGCTCGGAGGTCTTTAACCGGAGCCTTCGGTCGACGTGAATAAAATACAATCTCTTGGGAATTATCAATCTGTGGGTAGCCTGCAAAGATGACTCGCTTGAGCTCTGATCGACGGCTCTGCGTCGCGCCAATGATGGATTGGACGGATCGCCACTGCCGTTTTTTCCATCGCCAGATCAACGCGTCCGCGCTGCTGTATTCCGAGATGGTGACCACGGGCGCGGTGATTCATGGCGATCGAGAGCGCCTGATCGGCTTTGATACTGCCGAGCAACCGGTCGCGCTTCAGCTCGGCGGCAGCAGCGAGACCGAGCTTGCGCAAAGTGCAGAAATTGCCGATGAATGGGGCTATGGCGAGATCAACCTCAACGTGGGCTGTCCTTCGGATCGAGTCCAGAAAGGACGCTTCGGTGCCTGCCTGATGAAGGAGCCGGATCTGGTTCGCGACCTGCTGGCGGCGATGCGTGATGCGACCGATCGCCCGATCACGGTCAAGACGCGGATCGGTGTCGACGATCTTGACGACGAGCCTTTCTTCCAGCGCTTTGTCGATACGATCCTTGAAAGTGGCGTGGAAACGGTGATCGTGCATGCCCGGAAAGCCTGGTTGTCCGGCCTCAGTCCGAAGCAGAATCGCGAAGTCCCCCCCCTGGACTATGAACGCGTGGGCCGGGTGAAACAGCGCCATCCCGATCGCGAGGTCATCATCAACGGTGGAATCACCGAGGTCGACCAGGCGCTGGCCCAGCTCGAGCTTTTCGATGGCGTCATGCTCGGCCGAGCAGCCTACCACCGGCCCTGGATCCTGAGCGAACTGGGCCGGGCGCTGGGCCAACCGGTCGCCGAGTCCCGGCGTGCGGTGGTCGAGCGCATGGCCGACTACGCCGAGGCACACCAAGCCTCTGGGGGGCGTCTGCAGCACGTCGGACGGCATATGCTGGGTCTGTTTCATGGCTGTCCCGGCGCCAGGGCCTGGCGCCAGACGCTCAGCCAAAACATGCATTTGCCGAACGCGGGCCCAGAGCTTCTCATCGAGGCCTGCCCGGAGGCCTGAGTGTCCATGCCTGCATCGTCGGGCCGGCAGCCAGCGGCTGCGAAGCCGAATTGATCGGCGGCTTCACAGACCCCCGATTCAGGGCGTACCATAGCGCCACTCGCGGACCAGAGCATGGGGTCGCCGAGCGTATCAAGGAGGTCTGTTTTGCATGATCGTTCGCCATCCCGAAGAATTCAGAACTCAGATCAAGGCCGGCTGGCTGAATCGAGATTCGCCGGCGGTGCCCAAGGCGGTGTTTCTTGTCGAGCCCACGGACTTTCGCCTGAGTAGGGAGGCGGCGCGCGATAACGTCTACATGGATCTCAGCGTGGCCGTCGATCCGGCCCGAGCTCTCGATCAGCATCGCCGCCTGAGTGAGCGCATCGCGGCCAGCGGGGTCCCGATGGTGCGTTTCCCCGGTCACGCCTCGACGCCGGACGATTTATTTCCGAACAACGTGTTTGCAACGATCCCGGGTCGCAGCATTATCGGGCGCATGCTCCACCCCGAGCGACAGCGCGAGGCGCAGCGACGGGACGTTCGACAGTTCTTTACGGACCTTTTGGGTTATGAGGAGGTCGATCTGTCCTCGCGAGACCTGATTGCCGAGCTGACCGGCGCCATGGTTCTCGATCGATCTCAGCGAGTCGGCTTCTGCGGCCTGAGTCAGCGAGTCGATGCCGCCGGCTGCGAAGCCATGCATGACGCCTTCGACCTGGCGCTCAGCTTTCAGTTCGAGCTCCAGCCCAGCGAGTATCACACCAACGTGGTCATGGCGGTCCTGGCCTCGCGCGCGCTTGTCATCAGTCCCGATGCCTTCGTCGATCCCGACGTGCCCCGCGCGATCGCCGAAGCCTATCCCGGTCACGTGCTGGAAATCAGCCCGGAGGAGAAAAAGGCCTTTGCCGGCAACTGCATCGCGCTCAATTTCAAGGACCTGTTCATGAGTCAGTCGGCCTACGAGGCCCTGCCGCAGAGCAAAATCAGGCAGCTCGAGGACTGGAGCTTTGTCATTCACCCCGTCGAGCTCGATGAGATCGAGAAGGCCGGCGGCAGCCTGCGCTGCTGTGTGGCGGAGATTTTTTGAAGATCAGGATCAAGGCGCAGGGCGCAAGGCGCAAGGCGCAAGGCGAAAGGCGAAAGGCGAAAGGCGAAAGGCGAAAGGCGAAACACGCAACCTACCGGTTTTCCTGTTTCCTGAGCCCTGCGCCCTGAGCCCTGAGCCTGTCTTCCCAAAAAAACCGGTTCAGACGTCATTAAGGACCAACGACTACAATCGGCATTCGTTCTTGGAACACTGTGCGAGGAGTCCTGCGCGTGGCCTGGCTTTCGAAACTCATCTTAACGCTGACACTGACCTCGGTTCTGACCGTGTCGGCCTGGGCTGTATCGCTTCAGGAAGCGGCGGAGCGCGTGGCGCGCCAATACGATGCTCGGGTCGTCTCGGCGCAAACCATCGAACGTAACGGTCGGCGCGTTCACAAGATTCGCTTCGTGACCCGCGAGCGCGTCGCTCGAACGGTCTACATACCGGCAGACTGAAGGCGAATCGCATGCGTGTTCTGGTCATCGAAGACGAAAAAGAGCTGCGGGAGCTGCTGGGCCGGGCGCTGAAAAAAGCGGGGTTTGCCGTCGACCTCATTGACGACGGAGAGGAGGGGCTGTTCTATGCCACGGAATACCCCGTCGATCTGGCCATCATCGACCTCGGCCTCCCGGGCCGCAGCGGCATGGACATCATCCGATCGCTGCGGCAGCGAGAGCTTGCCTACCCGGTGCTGGTGCTGACTGCGCGATCGGATTGGCAGGACAAGGTTCAGGCGCTGGAGCAGGGCGCGGATGATTATCTGACCAAACCCTTTCGTCTCGAAGAGCTGATGGCGCGAGTTCAAGCCCTGCTGCGGCGGTCGGCCGGTCACGCGACGCCGGAGGTCAGATTCGGACCGCTTGAAATCAATCTGTCGAGCCAGGTCGTCCGCCTTGACGACCATCCCCTCGAGCTCACCACCTTCGAGTACAAGGTGCTGGAGTATTTCGTGCTGCATCCGAATCAGGTGGTCTCCAAACTCGAACTCAACGACCACCTCTACGACGAGGATGCCGATCCGGACAGCAACGTGATCGAGGTTCTCGTCGGTCGACTGCGCAAGAAGCTCGATCCCGATGCGCGCTGGAAACCGATCGAGACGCTGCGGGGCCGAGGCTATCGTTTCCAGGCCGGTGGCAGCTGACGCGAATCGGGCCGACGGGGTGACCCGGGCCCCTTCGCTGATCCTCCAGCTGATGCTCGGGGCCTGCCTGGCTCTGGTTCTTTCCCTCAGTTTGATTGCCCTGGCCGTGGATCGAGGATTTCGTGGTGCGGCCGAGGAAGCCCTGCAAGAACGTCTCGAGTCGGTCGTTTTCCTTCTTCTTTCAACGCTCGAAGTCGATGCGTTAGGCCGCCCCGACGTCGCCGATTCACTGGCTGAGCCGCGGCTCAGCCAGCCAGGCTCCGGTCTGGCGGCCGGCGCACTGACACGATCCGGCGCCTGGCAGTCGAGCTCGCTCATGGGCGAGACGGATCCACCGCCGCGAGATCTCCTGGCGCGTAACAGCGAGAGGATACTGGCACCGACCGACGATCATCCCTGGTATCGCTATGCGGTGGGTTTCGGCTGGGAGCAGCCCGATGGCCAGATCATCGACCTCACGATCTGGGCCGCCGAGGATCCGGCCCGTCTGCGCCGGACCCTCGCTGGCTTTCGCGGCGACCTCTACCGCTGGATGCTGCTGTCGGCCGGGCTTTTGATCCTGGCGCAGCTGATTATCCTCCTGCTCGTGCTGCGGCCTCTGCGGCGCGTGGCCGACGAGGTCAGTGAGGTCGAGAGCGGTCAAAAGACGGCGCTCGACGGGCGCTACCCCAGAGAACTCCAGCCGCTGACCGCGAATCTGAACGCCCTGCTGGCGACTGAGCGCAGCAACGCGACGCACTACCGCCAGGCTCTGGCCGATCTGGCGCACGCTCTGAAGACGCCCCTGGCCGTGCTGCGAGCGCGTCTGGAGTCTGCTGGCCGAAACGGCGAAGGCAGCGATGCCACTGGAGCTGGGGCAGACCTCGATGAAACGCTGAGCGACATGGAGCTGATTCTTCGTCGTCAGCTCGAGCGCGCCGCCCGATCCACGCGGCGCACGCTGAACACGCCGATCGCGGTCCTGCCCGTGGTGCAAAGGCTCGCCTCGTCGCTGAGCCGACTTTATGCCGAAAAGGCCGTGGCCTTCGAAGTCGATGGCGAAGAAGATCTGAGCCTGCGTATCGATGAGCGTGACCTCATGGAGTTGTGCGGCAATCTTATGGAAAACGCGGCGAAATACGGCCACGGTCGCGTTGCCGTGAAGGTCGAAGCGGGCCTCTCCGGACCGCGCTCGCCCGGCATCGCCCTGCACATCGAGGACAATGGCCCCGGCATCGCCGAGGCGCGCTTCGAGGCGCTCCTTCTGCGGGGCGTTCGTGGCGATCAGCAGGGCGAGGGTCAGGGGTTGGGTCTCGCCATCGCTCGGCAGCTGATCGAGGCCTATGGCGGCACGATCCACCTTGGCCGTTCGCCGCTCGGCGGCGCCGCGCTTAAAGTTACTTTTCCACCGAGGTAGGCAATGAGCACAGCATCCATCAATGAGCTGATCGAAATCATGGCGCGCTTACGCGACCCGGAGCACGGCTGTCCCTGGGATGTCGAGCAGACCTTCCGTTCCATTGCCTCCTACACCGTCGAGGAGGCTCACGAAGTTGCCGACGCCATCGAGCGAGAGGACATGAAAGACCTCAAGGAGGAGTTGGGCGATCTGCTGTTTCAGGTGGTTTTTCACGCGCGCATCGCCGAAGAGCAGGGCGCTTTCGTCTTCGACGACGTTGCTCGGGCGATCTCCGAAAAGATGGTTCGACGTCATCCGCACGTCTTTGGCGATGCCGATCTCGACTCGCCCGAAGCCCAGACCGCCAGCTGGGAGCAGATCAAGGCGCAGGAGCGAGCGGACAAGGGCGCCTCTGATCCGAGCGCCATGGCCGGCGTGTCCCGCGGCCTGCCGGCCCTGCGGCGCGCGGTCAAGCTTCAGAAGCGCGCGGCGCGGGTTGGCTTCGACTGGCCCGGCACCGGGCCGGTATTCGCGAAGCTGAGGGAGGAGGCTCTGGAGCTTGAAGAGGCGCTTGCCAATGACGATGCGGACAACATGGAAGAAGAGGTCGGGGACCTGCTGTTTGTCATCGCCAACCTAGCGCGCCACCTCAAGGTGGACCCCGGCGCTGCGCTGCGTCGTTCGAACCACAAGTTCGAATCCCGATTCCGCGCCATGGAGGCGCTGGCGGCCGAGCGCGGCCTGACCTTGACTGCCCTTGACCTCGCGCAGCAGGACGCGCTCTACGAGACCGTCAAGGAGTCAGGCCGCGACGGGTGAACAACCTGGACCCAGGCTGTTCTTCCCGCATCTCTCAGGGCGTTTCGAAGCGGTCGCTGAAGAGGCCATCGGTAATCACGCTGTATTCGAAAGCCCCCATGTCGAGCCCCGCGCCGAATTCGCGCACGAAGCCTGCTCCCCGCTGATCCTGTCCAGGGGCTGCACCGCCTGCTGCGCCCGCGGCATCCACAGCTGGGCTGGTCAGGGGGAGGGCATGAGTGCGGCCGCCGGTGCCTCCGTTGTCGGCGAGGGGCTCGACGAGCGAGGGCTGGCCAAGCAGATTGCCGCCATCGTTCGAGAATTCCGAGTCCGTTCCCGCGAGCAGCGATTTCTGCACCGAGCAGGTAACCGAGCTTGTGCCGAGACGGCGGATATCCTGTCCCGTACTCAACGCACCGCCCGTATTGGTATCGAAGAGGGACACGCCGACCTCGCAGGGGTTGGATAGTTCGGTGAGCAGCCCGCCGCCCTCGCTGATCCCCTCGTTTCCGACCAGGGTCGAATACTTCAGGTTGAAATTCATGTCTCCGGAGGCGAAGAGGCCGCCGCCGAGATCGGCCGTATTGCCGGACACGGTCGAGTTGGCAAAAAAGAAGTTCGAGTTGGACGTTACCCCGAGGTAGGCGGCGCCGCCGCGACCGGCCACCGTATTGTTGGAGAATTCACTGTATTTGATGCCGGAGTTGATGGCGCTGCCCGTGTTCACCAGGTCCAGGCCTCCCCCGTAGTTGTTGGCGCTGTTATCGATAAAGGCCATTCGCTCGATGTCGATCAAGGACGGGCTTCCCGTGATCTGCATTCCACCGCCCGATCCGTATGCGGATGAATTGGAGCCAAAGTAGCTGTCGCGGAATCGAAGCTCCCCGCCCGCCAGGTTCAGCGCGATGCCGCCACCGTCAAAGCGAGCGTAATTGGCATAGCTGGTGGTCGTGCTGCCCTGAAAGTCACCGCCGTCGCCAATCGCGGCGTACAGGCCGCCGCCGGAGCCGGAAATGTTTGCCCGATTGCCGGCGAAGACTGCACGCGAGAGATTCACTCCCCCGTTGCTGGTGTCGATAAACGCGCCGCCGCCGTTATCCGATTCGCTGATGTTGCCAATGAAATTGGTGTCGCTGATGGTGGTGGTCGTGTTCTCTCCCAACGCAAAATAGAGGCCGCCCCCGGAGTCTGTTGCCGTATTTCCCTGAAATACCGACCCCGTCCCAGAATACGGATTGGCGACGACCTGTACGAGATTTGCCTGGCTATCGGCCGGTCCAAGGCGATCTGCCTTGGTAATAAACAAAGCACCTCCCCTGCCCGCCGCCTGATTGGTCTCGAAACGGGTGCCGCGAACACTGATTCGCCCGGTCAAATTCGGCTGGTTGACGCCCTGGCTAATGTCATTGATTGAAATCGCGCCACCGTCAGCTCCGGCAATGTTGTCTCGGAAGGCGTTTTCCGCCGAAAAAAATGATGCACCGCGCCCAATGTCATTGTAGGAATAGAGCGCTCCACCGCTTCCTGTCACAGCAACGTTGCCGGTGAACTCATTGTTTCTCAAATTGATTGCGCTGGAACCGTAGCGAGCAATAGCGCCGCCGTGGACCGTCGCCTCATTGTTAAGCATATCGATCCCTATCATCTGCAGATAGTCAGTGGTGTAAATCCCACCGCCTACACCCGTCGAGCCGGTCGCTGAATTATTGCTGATCTCGCTTGAGCGGATGGCGAAATAGACAAAACCGGTGCCCTGGTTTTGCTGAAAGATTCCGCCGCCAGCATCGGTGACGGAATTTCCGGTGATCGTTGACAACCTGAGTGCAAGGCCGGAGGCAGTCGACAGAATTCCGCCACCGTTGGCACCGCCCCCGCCGGTGATGGTCAATCTGGAAATCGTGAGTTGCTCGTTACTGCCGCCGTTGTATTCGGAATAAATAACCGGCGCGTCTCCTGCGCCCTGCACCGTGACTCGGAAGTCTCCGTTGATTTCTAGGGTCTCGGTGATGCGAAGCGTGGTCCCGTCGAAG
>JGI12109J20283_11892279_pt1 | contig 28843 bp, 25 predicted proteins | sample ElkSlonscriptome_12_FD_20283 | JGI IMG/M metagenome (IMG submission 20283)
GGCAGACCCGACAGGTACAGTGGTGCATAGGTGCCGCTCCCTGGCATTCAGTGCTCGCGTTCTCTTCTGGTCTGGTGTGAGTCTACCATAGGTGGGGGAAGTTATTCTTTTATGGACCCTAAGGGTTAAGGGTTAAGGGTTAAGGGTTAAGGGTTAAGGGTTAAGGGTTAAGGGTTAACCGTTAACCGCTAACCGTTAACCCTTAACCCCTAACCACATAACCGTTAACCATTAACCCATAAATACTAGCATAAAGCGTAAAGACTTTTCGAGTATTGGTGGCGGATATCCATCAATTTGTCATAAAAAGGCTTGAAATGGGGGGGCAGGTGGTATATAATGGGGCACATTCGTGGGGCAAAGTGGGGCAAAGTGGGACGAACGAACGGATTTGCTACTTTTACAATCCGCCTTTTTCGTAGCCCGACATTTAGAACATAATTTCTTTTTTGTGATTTACTTGAAAAGCAGGATTAGCGTATGGTGGCGCTGATAGATTCATAACTTTTGAACAATCACAACATCCACCCGGCGCATTACGCCCTGCGCAGACAGTTGCCCGGCGCTGATGGTAATGCCAGAGGGGGAGCGGAAGCGTGTTTCTTGGCGAGTTCGAGCACACCATAGATGACAAAGGCCGTGTATCGGTGCCTGCGCGCTTCCGCGAAGACTTGCAGGAAGGTCTGGTGCTGACCCGTGGGTTTGATCACTGTCTGCAGGTGTTTCCGCGCCCAACCTGGCAGTCTCTGGCGCAGCGGATCAGCTCCCTCTCGCTCGGCAATGAAGAAGCGCGTAATCTGCGCCGCTTGCTCTTCTCCGGGGCGGCCGAGGTGGAGGTGGACCGACAGGGGCGTATTTTGATCCCGCAGAATCTGCGCGAGTATGCCACGCTGTCGGAGCAGGTGGTGATCGCCGGGTTGGATACCTATTTTGAGATCTGGGCGCGGGACCGCTGGCAGCAGGTGCTGGAGCGGCTGGATAGTAGCGGTAGCAGCATTGCAACGCAACTGGCCGAGTTGGGGATCTGACGCGGTATGGACAGCGGGGAGCGTAGGTAGTTTGGATCAGGCGCAAACTGGCGGTTCGGCGTTTGCACACACACCGGTCTTGTCGGCTGAGGTGCTCACCGCCTTACAGCCACAACCCGGCGGTCGGTATATCGACGGTACCGTCGGTGGTGGTGGGCATGCTGCCGCACTGCTCCAAAACATCCAACCCGGCGGGCGCTTGCTGGGGATCGATGCCGACCCGGCGGCGATTCAGGCGGCCCGGTCACACCTCGCGGCCCGGTTCGACGTGATTCCGCCGGAAGCCTACACGCTCTGTCACGGGTATTTTGATGAGATTGGCGACCTGGCGCGTACACATGGATTTGAAGGTGTCGCTGGTATCCTGTTCGACCTGGGTGTCTCATCCTACCAGCTTGATACGCCGGAGCGGGGCTTTGCATTTAGTGCCGGCGGACCGCTCGATATGCGCCTTGACCCGACCCGGGGACCGACAGTTGCTGACCTACTCCAGCGCCTGAGTGAGCAGGAACTGGCTGATATCATCTATCGCTATGGCGAAGAGCGGTATTCCCGGCGAATCGCCCGCCGCATTGTCGAAAAGCGCCGCCGGCAGCCTTTGACGACAACTGCTGAACTGGCCGAACTGGTCAGACATGCTGTTGCAGGGCGCAGCAGTACCCCACAACATCGACGAAGAAGTCAAATTCATCCAGCAACACGTACCTTTCAGGCGTTGCGCATCGCCGTTAATCGTGAACTTGAGCGGTTAGCAGCGGCGTTACCGCAGGCGGTTGCCCTGCTGCGCCCTGGAGGACGCATCGCAGTCATCAGCTTCCACTCCCTGGAAGACCGGATTGTCAAGCAGTTTTTTCGGGCAGAGTCGGGTTATGGCGGGAGTGAAGCCCTACCCATTCCCGTTCGGTTGCACATAGTAACGAAAAAGCCGGTTGTACCCGGGGAAGCAGAGTTACAGGCAAACCCACGCAGTCGCAGTGCAAAACTGCGGGTGGCCGAACGAGTAGCGGAAGCAGATGAGTAAGTCGGCGGCAGTGGACGGGGCTGTGATGGATGCGTAATGAGCATCAGGTACGAGTACAATGCAATAGGTTTATCGAGAAAAACACTACCCGGTTGACGATTGGTTATATCTGGTTCATCCGAGATCTGAAAATCCAGGACAAAAGTTATGGCTTTACGCATACAACGACCATTCCCACTGCGCCAGGCGCGTGAGCGGCGGAATGAACTCTCGCGCTACCTCAATCTGGATGCCGGCCGTTCGCTAATAATCGCGGTGGTAATGCTCTGCATGATGAGCCTGATTGCGCTGGGTCAAACCGGTGTGGTCGCAACCAAGGGCTATGCCATTGTTGAGTTGGAAGCACGCCGCACCGAACTGTTGCGTGAGCGGAGCCAGTTGCAACTGCGGTATGCCAATGCACAGGATCTCAAGCACATTCACTCGCGGGCCGAGGAGATTGGCCTGCGACCAACCGGCCGTGAACAGATTCGATATATTGTTCTGCCCGAAGAAATTGTCCACGATATACTCAACGAAAATGAACCGCAGGCTGCTGCAGATCAGACGGAATGAGTTAGCAGGTAACGGAGTGCAGGCTACGAATGGCAACAAATACGACCGTACAAACACATAAGCGCCGGCGCAGCAGCAGTTCAAGCCAGCGGGTCACTATTCCGCACTGGCGGATTATGGCGTTGCTGGGGTTGGCTTTCCTGCTGATATTACGGATGGTGCTGCGGCTGGGCGAGTTGCAGGTGGTGCAGAGTGCAGATCTGGCGGACAAAGCGCAACGGGAGATTAACCAGCAGGTAACGCTGCATCCCAGCCGCGGGCTGATCACCGACCGCCATGGCAATGTGCTGGCGATGGATATCGAGCGCGAGAGCCTGTGGGTGGTTCCCGCGCAGATTCCCGCGAACCGCGCTCCACAACTGGCGCTGACGCTGGCTCCGCTGATCGGGCGCGATGAACGGGAAATCCTGGCCGCGCTGACTGATCCCGATAAGTACTGGCTACCAATTGCGCGCTGGCTCGAGCCTGCTGTGGCCGAGCGGATCGAGATGCTGGAAGAACCCGGCCTGCGGCTGATCTACGAGCCGCGCCGCATCTATCCGCAGAATGCCTTTGCATCGCAGATTATCGGCGCAACGAACTTTAATGGTGACGGCATCAGCGGTGTCGAGAGTTACTACAACACCGCTCTGAAAGGAATTACCGGCACCTTAACGGCCGAGTTTGACCCGGTGAATAATCCGATTGCCATTGCGCCCCAGGAACGCCGGCCCGCCCGCGACGGCGTCAACCTGCGCCTGACCATCGATCCCTTCATCCAGCACATGGTGGAAGATGCACTCAAGGCGTCGGTCGAACAGCATAACGCCGATGGTGGCACGATTCTGGTGATTGAACCGGATACCGGCGCAATCCGGGGGATGGCAAGTTGGCCGCCCTTTGATCCCAACCGCTATGGCGATTATCCGTCGGAAGTGTACAGCCGCAATCCGGCGGTTAGTGATCTGTACGAACCGGGGAGTACTTTTAAAATCATCACTGTTGCGGCGGGTATGGAAGCGGGCGCATTTACTGCTGAAACTTTGATTAGCGATCCTGGTGTGGTCAATCGTTTTGGTGACCAGTTTCACAACTGGAACCATGGCGGCAACGGCATGATTGACCCCGCTGGGGTGCTGTACCACTCCAGCAATGTCGGCGCGCTCCAGTTGAATGAAATGACCGGAGCCGAGAACTTTTACCGCATTGTGCGCGATTTTGGTTTTGGCGCGTCTACGGGGATTGACCTGGGGGGCGAGGAGCAGGGGATTGTGCATGGGCCGTCATCACCCTTCTTCAATGATGTGTTGCTGCTGACCAACTCCTACGGCCAGGGGATCTCGATGACGCCGCTACAGTTGACGCGCGCAGTCGCGGCCATCGCCAACGACGGCATGCTGATGCGGCCCTACGTGGTTGAGGAGATCTGCGACGCCGACGAATGTACTGTGACTGAGCCGACCGAGGTGCGCCAGGTGGTCGATCCCGGTGTCGCCTGGACAGTACGGCGCATGCTGGTCCACTCGGCCAATCATTACGCGCCGGTTGTCTGGGCTTCCCGCACCGGCAGTTGGGCCGACCAGTGGCTGGTACCCGGCTACCAGGTTGGGGCCAAAACGGGGACAGCCTCGATTCCGATACCGGGCGGGGGGTATGATCCCAGTTTTACTATCGGCTCGGTGGTGGGGTTTGCTCCGGCGGAAGAGGCCCGGTATGCGGTGCTGGTCAAGATCGACCGGCCCAAAGATGATATCTGGGGCGTCGGCACTGCTATTCCGGTCTTCTATGAAGTTGTCGATGAGTTGATGGATTATGCGCGGGTTCAGCCTGATCCCGGTCTGGTCAGTCCGTCACAACCCTGGTAGGGAATAGAGGCCAGGGGCAATACCTGTCAAATACAACGAGGTACACGGGCACTCCCCTGGAAGGAGATAGCGCCTCCGGCAGGGCGGAAGATACCATCCTTATATTTACCAAAAATTTTCACACTGTGAAAATTTTTGGTAAATAAAGATAAAAACATACCATGCTGCCGCAGGCGCGTCTGGACTTACATCTGGTCAAACGGCTGGTTTGATCGCCTACCGCGTCGGTCCGGTTATCTGAAAGGTATTGGGGCCAGGGGCGGGGAGACAGCGGACCGGGAAGATTACAGATTGACTTTTTAGTTTACGGTTGAAACGCAAATATGCTACAATGCCGCCGCATTGCCCAGTCAAGCAAGGAGGGCGGCATGCTCAATCTCATACATGTTCTGTTTGGCGTTCAGCCGAAGACGACGCGGCAGATGCCGCGTATCCCGGCACATTGGCAAGAAATTCAGGTTTCGGAGGTCGTCACCGACTCGCGGGAGGTTGTTCCGAATGCGCTGTTTGTGGCTCTGAGCGGCGAGCGCACCGATGGGCACAACTTCCTGGCGAATGTTGCCGCAAGTGGCGCGCTGGGAGCCCTGGTGCGGCGCGCGCAGGTCGAGCAGCGTCAGGCCGACCTGGATCAGCAGCTTCAGCGCCCATGGATCTTGATTGATCCGGCGAATGGGGATGAACTGTCGGCGGCGACGACCCGGACATTCTTGCTGATTGCCGTAGACGACCCGCTGATGGCACTACAGCGCTTGGCCGTCTACCATCGGAGACAACTCACGCCGGCCGTTGTTGGTATCACCGGCAGCGTGGGTAAAACCTCCACCAAGGAGGTCGTGGCAGCCGTTCTTGGTCGCCGCTTCCGCACGTTAAAAACTAAACGCAGCTATAATAGCGAGGTCACTGTGCCTACAACCCTACTCCAGTTGACTGCCGACCATGAGGTGGCGGTGCTGGAGATGGGCATGTGGGCACCGGGCGAGATTCGCTTTCTGGCGGGTCTCGCCCGGCCACGGATCGGGATTGTCACCAATGTCGGTCCTTCGCATCTGGAGCGGTTAGGCAGTATTGAGGCGATTGCCCATGCCAAGGCAGAACTGGTTGAGTCGCTGCCGGCCGATGGGGTTGCGATTCTCAATGCCGATGACGAACGGGTTAATGCCATGGCCGAACGTACTGCGGCGCAGGTGTTGCGGTATGGGCTGACACCTACGGCTGATCTCTGGGCAGATGCTATCGAAAGCCGGGGGTTGTCAGGTATCGCGTTTTGCGCCCACTATCGCGATGAAGAATTCTATCTGAAATTGCCTCTGATTGGCCGGCATAGTGTGCATACCGCGCTGGTGGCTATTGCCACCGGGTTGGTGCTGGGAATGGGGTGGGACGATATTATTAGCGGTCTCCAGGATGAGACCACGCAACTGCGGCTCTTTATCGTTCCCGGCGTCGGCGGCTCGCAGATCATTGATGACTCGTATAATGCCGCGCCGTCTTCGTCACTGGCCGCACTGACCCTGCTGGGCGAACTGGAGGGGCGGCGGATTGCCGTGATGGGAGATATGCTTGAACTCGGCTCTGCCGAAGAAGAGGGCCATCGCCTGGTTGGCCGGCGTGTGGCAGAGGTGGCCCAGCAGTTAATTTGCGTCGGCCCCCGTGCCCGCTGGATTGCCGAGGAGGCGCGCCTGAGCGGTATGGATGCGAACAGGGTGCTGGTTGTTGAACACAACGCAGATGTAGTCGATGCGCTGCAAGCGATGCTGCGCCCCGGCGACTACGTCCTGGTGAAAGGTTCGCGCGGTGTTGCTATGGATCAGATCGTTGCTGCGGTGCAACGCCGCCCTGAGGAGGTAAAGTAACGTGGAAGTTCTGCGTGCAGTACTCGTGCAAGACATGGCGCGTGCGTTGTTGCTGGCGGCGGCAGCGTTTCTGCTGACACTCCTGGTTGGCGGCGGGTGGGTTCGCTTTGCCCTTTCGCACAAAATCGGTAAGCAGATCCGGATCGAAGGACCTCAGAGCCATATGACCAAGATGGGTACCCCAACTATGGGCGGCATTATGATTGTCAGTACCGTGATCGTGCTGACGATGCTGTTCAATATGGTTGACCGCTGGTCAATGCTCTTGCCGCTGGCTGTGTTGATCAGTTTTGCTATTCTGGGGTGCGTTGACGACTGGATGTCGCTGACGAACTCACATTCCAAGACCTATGGTTTTACTGTGCGGTATAAGTTTTTGATGATGCTGGCAATCGCGTTTGTTGCGAGTCTGGTGCTCTACCTGCCGTCGCCGTATGGTCTGGAAAACGAAGGTCTGGTGCGTATTCCCTTTATCGGCCCGCAAAATATCGGTGTCGGTTTTATTCCCCTGGCAACCCTGATTATTGTTGCTACGGCCAATGCCGTTAATCTGACCGATGGGCTGGATAGTCTGGCGGGTTGGAATCTGACGCTGGCATTTGCGGCTTATGGCGTAATGACGTTCCTGTCGGAGCCGCGCCTGACGAACCTGATGGCTTTTAGTTTTACGCTGGTAGGGGCATGCGCCGCGTTTCTCTGGTACAACGCCTATCCCGCGCAGGTCTTTATGGGTGATACCGGCTCGCTGGCATTGGGCGCGGTGCTGGCCATTGTAGCGCTTCAGTCGCAGCAGTGGTTGTTGCTTCCGGTCGTCGGGGTGGTGTTTGTCGCCGAGGCAATTTCAGTTATTCTGCAGACCAGTTATTTCAAGTGGACACGCCGTCGCTATGGTGAGGGCCGGCGGCTTTTCAAAATGGCGCCCCTGCATCATCATTTTGAACTGCTCGGGTGGAGCCAACCCCAGGTGACACAGCGCTTTGTGTTGATCGGCGCGGTGGCCGCAATGGTCGGGATCTCGCTAGCACTGACTTTTGCCGCTCAGGGAACCGCACCCCAGGTTGCGCCGGATCCTTCCATCACACCGGCAACCATCATCGTGGAACAGGATGTAGGCTACTAAAAGTATGGAGTGCGGGAGCCTTGCTGCCGCCTATCGAGTAGTAATCAATAATGATGATAGATTTGCGCGGAAAACGAGTGCTGGTGATGGGGTTGGGTGTGCATGGCGGTGGGCTCGGTGTGGCACGCTGGTTGCTTCGTCAGGGGGCGCAGGTCACGGTCACAGATCAGGCTCCGGCGGAACGGTTGTCCGCATCGCTGGCGGCCCTGCAACAGGTTGAGCAGCAGACCGGGACAACCGTGCGCTATGTGCTGGGCCGGCATGCTGCCGAGGATTTTACGGGCCACGACATGCTGGTGGTAAACCCGGCGGTGCCTCCCGACTCGTCCTGGCTGGAGTTGGCACGTACCGCCGGGGTGCCGATTGAAACCCAGATGACTCTCTTCTTTCGCCGCTGCCCCGGGCCGGTTATTGGGATTACCGGGACTAAGGGAAAGTCAACCACGACGTTGCTCACTGGGGCCATGTTGCGCCGGCAGTTTCCTGGTACGGTCATCGCGGGCAATGTGAGAGCTTCCGCGCTCGAGGCTCTTGACCGTATTACCCCGACCACGCCGGTTGTCCTGGAGTTGAGTAGTTTTCAACTGGTTGGCCTGGGCGCGGCCTGCCTCAGCCCGCAGTATGCGGCTATCACTAATCTCTCGCCCGATCATCTGAATTATCATGGTTCGATGGAGGAATATGCGGCGGCCAAGCGCCAGATCTACGCATGGCAGCAACCCGGCGGAACAGTGGTCCTGAACCTGGATGATGCGCCATCCAGTCACTTTTTTGCCGCTCCCTGGCCGGGGCATCTGGTGGGATGTATCAACTGGAACCCGCGTGATGCATCGGCGGCGCAGGCGCAACGGGCACAACTTCAATGCTGGTCGATCCCGCCGGCGACGCTCATTCTGCGCTACGGGGAGGCGGTTTACCAGAAGCGGTATGACCCGGATGTGCATGCTTCCCCGGCCGAGGTGCCGGCTACGCTACGGGACGCAGATCGCCTGTTTGACCTGGCCGAGGTGCAACTGCCGGGAGAACATAATGTGGCAAATGTGCTGACGGCAACTGCGCTGGCCCACAGTTTTGGCATCAGTTCGGCGCAGATCCGGGCGGCTATTCGCAGCTTTGCGGGGGTTGAGCATCGGCTCGAACTGGTGGCGGAGTTGGATGGCGTGCGCTACATCAATGACACAACGGCGACCAACCCGGCGGCGGCCCAGGCCGCGCTCGAGAGCTTTGCTGCACCGCTAATCCTGCTGGCGGGTGGGGCGGACAAGCACCTTGACCCGGCGCTGTTTGCCCGGACCATTGCCCGGCGCGTCAAAGCGCTGGTCTTGCTGGCCGGTAGCGCCACCGACCGTTTGCAGCAGGAGGTCCGCGCGCAGGGGTTTGCGCAGCCGATTGCCGGTCCCTTCGATGATTTTACAGTTGCTATCCGTGCTGCGCGCGATCTGGCGGAGCCGGGCGATCTGGTGTTGCTCTCGCCGGGGTGTGCCAGTTTTGGCATGTTTCACAACGAGTTCCACCGGGGCGAGGAGTTCCGGCGGATTGTGACGGGTGAACTGGCAGTAAATAGCCGACAGACCGGGACGACTGAGGATATCGCCGATAATCTGTTGTAGTATATTATCTAAAGAAGACGAGCCTGGAAGGACATGTCGCCTCCGGCAGGGTGGAAAAGATAAAAACGTACCATGCTGCCGCAGGCGAAGCTGACGTTTGCGTCGGTCAACGGACCGAAATAAGCTACACCGCGTAACTTGGGTAAAGAACAGAAGACAAAATGATTGGGATTGTGTTTTGGAAGATGTACGACTGAGGTTTGAACCGCGTTATCCAGAGGAGAATCGGGGGGACTCGCCCTCTAGTGAGGCGCGTCCGATCCCACCGCAGCAGGAGGTGCGGGTGCGCTTGCCTACCGGACAGCCGCGCGCTGTCTGGGTGTTGCTGGCGATAAATATTCTGCTCTTTCTGGTCAGCAATCTGCTGAGTTTCATCCTGGACCCACGGTCATGCGCGCCACTCGATACCTACAACTGTGCCCTGCTCATCCTGGGGTGGAAGCAGAACAGCCTGATTGATCAGGGACAGTACTGGCGACTGGTGACGGCGATGTTTTTGCATGGCGGGTTGCTGCATATCTTTTTTAACGGCTATGCGCTGTTTGTGCTGGGTCCCGAAACCGAGCGCATCTTTGGTACACTGCGCTTTCTGGCGCTCTACTTTGTGGCCGGATTGGCGGGGAGTGTCGCCTCCTATGCCTTCTCACCCAGTCCGTCGGTCGGCGCAAGTGGGGCCATCTTTGGGTTGGTGGGCGCGCTGGGTGCGTTCTTCTACCTGTCTCGTGATGTGCTGGGCGATGCCGGTCGGGCGCAACTCCAGAGTATGATTTTTATTGTCGTGATTAACCTGGCGATTGGCTTCGGCGCAAGCGGTGTAATCGATAACTATGCGCACATCGGCGGCTTGATCGGCGGTATTCTGGCGGGTGTGCTGCTGGCCCCCCGATATGTTATCGACCGCCGTCTCTACCCGCCGGTGGTGGCGCGGCAGTTTCATACGTTTGGCTGGGTTGGAGTCGCCGGGTTGTTTGTGTTGCTGACCATGTTGACCATTGTGATTTAAGTCGGGGCGCAATATCGTTCGTCCCTACCGGAGTACGGGTTACCAGGGATTACCGAGAAACAGCTATGTTTGACAGGAGTACACGCAAACCGGACTATATCCTGCTGACGACCGTGAGTATTCTGGTCGCGCTGGGTCTGGTGATGGTTTATAGTGCCAGCTTTGTCGAGGCATTTACGCTGCATGACACGCAGTTCTACTATCTGCTGCGGCAGTTTGCCGGTGCCGTAATTGGTACTGCCGGGTTACTCTTCACGCAGCGGATCGACTACCGTTTCTGGCGGCGCGTCTCGGTGCCACTGATGGGCGTCACGCTGGTGCTGCTGGTGCTGGTGCTGGTGCTGCCGGCGTCAATCACAACCGTCAATAACTCGCGGGCCTGGATTCGCTTTGGTAATGGGCTCTTCAGTATGCAGCCGTCCGAGGTTGCCAAACTTGGCTTGATTGTCTATTTTGCCGACTGGCTCTCGCGGCGCGGTGAGAAGGTCAGGAATGTTACCTATGGCTTGATACCCTTCTCGGTGATGCTGGGGCTTGTCTGTGGCCTGGTGATGCTGGAGCCGGACCTGGGGACGACGGTGGTGCTGGTGCTGATTGCCGGTATTATCTATTTTGCCGCAGGTGCGAGCCTGATACATGTCCTGGTGGCTGCCGGGTTAGGCGTGGTTGCATTCTGGGCGCTGATTGAACTGGTCGGTGTTCAGAATAGCCGGATTGCAGCCTTTATCGATCCCTGGGAGCATTACAGTGGCGCGGGGTACCAACCCATTCATGCGCTTTATGCGCTGGGGAGCGGCGGCGTCTTTGGCGAGGGTCTGGGTCAGTCGCGCCAGAAGTTTCACTGGCTGCCGCAGGCGCACACCGATACGATCTTTGCAATCATCGGCGAGGAGTTAGGGCTGATTGGTACGGTGCTGGTGCTGATAGCATTTCTGGTTATTGCCTACCGGGGTTATCATATCGCTACGCATGCCCCCGATGCGTTCTCATCTCTGGTTGCAGTCGGGATTACATCCTGGTTGGTTTTTCAGGCATTGCTGAACATTGCTGTCGTAACCTCGCTGGTGCCGTTTACTGGTCTGACACTGCCGTTTCTTTCATATGGAAGTACGTCGCTTATTATGTGTATGGCGAGTACCGGTATCTTACTGAACATCTCGCGTCACACGGTCAAACAGCAAGTTGAGGAGACATCCGATGTCCCGTGGCTCCGCCGTTCACCCGCCCTCGCATTCTTCGATGCTCTGTCTCGCTGGAGGGGGCACGGGCGGTCACGTCTATCCGGCACTGGCCGTCGCAGCCGCGCTACGAGCAAACGTTGAGCCGGGGCCGGCGAACGGTGCTTTGCCGGACCTGATCTACATCGGGAGTCCTGCCGGAATGGAGCGAAAAATTATCCGGCGCGAGAGTGATCTGACCTATCACGCTATTCCGGCATCGGCGCTGCGCGGACGGGGGCCACTGGCATTGACACGGGGGATAATGGTTATGCTGGCGGGTGTCGGCGCGGCTTACCAATTGTTGCGCACGTTGCAACCGGGCGCAATCCTGGGGACCGGGGGGTATGTGTGTGTGCCGCTCTTTCTGGCGGCGCGTCTGGCACGGGTGCCGACGATGATCTACCTGCCCGATGTTGTCCCCGGCATGGCCGTGGGGTTTCTGGCGCGCCTGGCAACGCTGGTTGCCTGCAATGTGGCCGACTCGCGGCCTTACCTGAAACGGTCCGACGCGGCGCTGCGGGTCACGGGCTATCCGGTGCGTGCGGAGTTGTTTAAGCAGGATCAGGCGGATTGCCGGGTCGCCTTTGGTTTACAGGCCGATCTGCCGGTGTTGTTCGTGTATGGCGGTAGTCTGGGCGCACGCAGTATCAACCGCGCAGTTGAGGCGCTGCTGCCCGATCTGCTCAAGGTTACGCAGATTATTCATGTGTGTGGGCGCGAAGGTGACGAAAGCCGGCTCCGTGCCGCCGCCGACCGGCTGGAAGCGCCGCTTCAGGCGCGCTACCGGCTCTACCCATACCTGGAGAGCCGGCAGGCCGTGCAGGGGGAACAGGGAAGTACCCCGGCGCCGACGATGGTGCAGGCATTTGGCGCAGCCGATCTGGCGCTCTGCCGGAGTGGGGCCTCGACCATGGCCGAACTCCCCGCGGCCGGGTTGCCCGCCGTGCTGGTGCCCTACCCGTATGTTCATCAGGACGAGAACGCCGATTATCTGGTGCGCCATGGTGCCGCCGTGAAAATAGCCGATGCCGCGATGCTGGGAGCAGGTGAACCCCAGGAGGGACCACTCTTTCAGCACCTGGCGCGGTTGCTCAAGAACGAAGATATCCCGGAACGTAGACGCATGGCAGAGTGCAGCCGGGCGCTGGCACGTCCCGATGCAGCCCGACAATTGGCTGCGCTTCTGATCGAGTTAGCAGCCAGGAGAAGATCAGCATGATCACGATTGACCTGGGAAGTGGAATTGTCGCAACAATTATCCTCATCTGGTTGACGTACCTTGGTTGGAAACGTGGCTTCCGCTTCATGCTTAGTATCGCGCTGTTCACCACGGTCGCGTACCTGCTTACCGTCTCGGCGGGTGGGTTTCTGGTCGGATTTGTCAACCGGGTATATACCAATCTGCCCCGTCTTGGTGCATTCGCCCTGGGTCAGGACCCTGGGGCGGTCGGTCAGTTCGACCCACTGATTCCGGATAATTTTCAGTCACCGCTGCTCCTGCGGGTACTGGTCTTCGTTGCGCTGCTGGCGGTCGGCATTGGGTATAGCTGGCCCTGGGAAGCCAAAGTCAAGCCGGGTGATCGCAAGATGGAGTTACTCGGCGCGCTGACCGGACTGTATATCGGGGTACTCGCCATCAGCGCCATAGCGACATTCTGGGCACAAACAGCCGGCACACTGGGGCTGCCGAATCCAGTGATTGCCGCACTGAATGCCTTTCCGGATTTTTCTGGGATTATCCCATCAACGATTACGGCGTTTTTTATCTTGTTAGTTGTTATTATTCTCTTGCGCTTCAATCAGGTCTGGAAACCATAGGTGGCCTATGCATTACCATATTGTTGGCATTGCGGGCTCCGGAATGAGCGCTATTGCCAATATTCTGCTCGACCAGGGGCATCGCGTCAGCGGCTCGGATCAGCAGGCAAATCAGTTGACCGCGCTGCTGGAAAGTCGGGGCGTTACTGTGTATGTCGGGCATGATCCGGCCTACGGTGCCGGGGCCGACATTCTGGTTGCAACGTCCGCCGCCCGCGATGATCATCCCGAGGTACAGGCCGCGCGCGCTGCCGGCATTCCGGTTTGCCGGCGCGCCGACCTCTGGCGGGACTGGTCCCAACAGCGGCAGATTATTGCGATTGCCGGGACGCACGGCAAGACGACCACGACCGCGATGATTGCTTTTGTTCTTACACGCGCCGGGATGAACCCCGGCTTCTTAATCGGTAGTGAAGCGCCCGATCTGGGAACGAATGCGCGCTGGGGCGATCCCGCGGCACCGCTGGTTATCGAGGCGGATGAGTATGCGCAAACCTTTCTGGCATTGACACCCGATATCGCGGTTATTACCAATGCGGAATGGGATCATCCCGACGTTTATGTGGATGCATCTGCGTACTATGCCGCATTTACCCAGTTTGCAGCTCAGACGCAGACGGCGCTGCTTGCCTGTGGCGATACGGGAGCGGGCTTGCAGCAGATTTCGTTTGTGCAGAGTCCGGCGCGACTGCTGACCTATGGCCTGGAGGAGTCCAACACCTACCGCGCGGTCTTGCTGGATAACCAGTATTGGTCGCTGGTCGGTGGGCAGTGGGCGCTGGGTGACTATCGCTGGTCGCTGGCCGTGCCGGGGTTGCACAATGTGCAGAATGCGCTGGCCGCGCTGGGGGTGGCCGATCTGCTAGGGCTTGATGCCACCGTTGTTGCCGCAGCGCTGGAAAGTTTTCGCGGCACCACGCGCCGGTTTGAAACCCGGGGCGAGGTGGCCGACGTGACGGTGATTGACGATTATGCCCACCATCCCACCGAGGTACGCGCCACGCTGGCGGCGGCACGGCAACGGTTTGGCGCGCGGCGCATAGTCGCCTATGTGCAGCCACATACCTACAGTCGCACTCTGGCGTTGCTGGAGCAGTGGCCGACCGCTTTCGCCGATGTTGATCTGGTGCTGGTAGGGGCGATTTATGGTGCGCGCGAGACGCCCCCGGACGGCACCGACGCGGCAACGCTGTCACGACACCTGGCGGAACAGATTGCAGTTGCCGGGGCTGGACGGGCGCGCCCCCGGTGCGTTACCTATGTCGGCACGGTACCAGAAGCAACGACTGCCGTACAGTTGTTGCTGCAACCCGGCGATGTGTTGCTCACGCTGGGCGCGGGGGATAGCAATCAGGTTGCTGATGGCGTCGTGGCATTTTTACAGGCAAGTGAGCAGGTAAAAGCTCAGGCAAGCAAGCAATCGTAGCGCCGACAGCGGTGTCGTCCATTCAGTCAGGATAGGTCACGGCGTGCCCGTTCCCTGTTCGCTATCACTAAAGTGTTGAGTTTTATGGATATTCAAGTCTTTCATCGACGTACCGCCGAGGAACTGGTCGGTCAGTATGCCCACTCGGAGCATCCACCGGAGAATTGGCGAGAGATCCTGGCATGGCATTGGGAACAGGCGGGCGCATATGGCGAAGCGATTGACGCGGCCCTGGAAGTTGCCGAAACGCGGGTGGCCGAGTTGTCCTTTATAGAGGCGCGGCGCTGGGCCGAGCATGTGCTGGCGCTGCTGGATCGGCTGGATCAACTGGAGCGCCGGGCCTACGAGATGCGCGCCTATGCGCTCACGATTGCTGTGCTGGAGTTTGGTGGGCAGTACCGTGAGGCGCTGGGATATGCGCGGTTGCTGTTGCGACTGGCCGAGGAGCGCGGCAATGTCGAAGCCCGCGGTCGGAGCTACCTGTTCATTGGGCGGATGCAGCGGGAAATTGGCAAACTCGCGGCCGCCGAGGCCGAGTTGCTGCGCGCGTTGCATCTGGCCGAGCGCCACCAGATGCGTGAGTTGGAAGCGGAGAGCCGTTTTCATCTGGCGAAGGTACGTCAACTGCAGGGGCATCATCTGGAGGCGTTTCAGCAACTGGAACTGGCGCAGGATATGTCGCAGGACAACCGCGCCCGCCTGGCCCGGGTCTGTACCGGCATCGGCGATGTCTACCGCGTGCTGGGAGCCGGGCGTGAGGCGATGGGGCTCTACCATCGGGCGCTCAAACTGGAGATTGGCTCAAGTAATCGCATTGGGCAGGCGATGCTCTACGAGAAGTTGGGCCTGTCGCATATCGAACTGGGGCAGATTGGCGAGGCGCTCCAGTGTGCGCAGGAGGCGCTGCGCCTGCGGGATAACCTGAACGACCGGGTGGGCCAGGCGCGTTCACACACGATCCTGGGCACCATCCAGAGCCGCCTGGAGAACCATGCGCAGGCACTCTACCATTTTGAGCAGGTCCGTGAACTTGAGCAGGGGTTGCAAAACCAGCGCGGCCTGGTTATGGCGCTGACAAATATTGGCGATGCGGCGCAGGCGCTGACCGATAGTGATCGGGCGCGCGCCAGTTACCTGGAAGCGTTAAGCCTGGCGCGGGGCGTCAATGACGAGGTCGGTCTGGCTCGTACCCATCAGCGGTTGGGCAATATGAACGCATCCGTCGGCGAGTCGGAGGCGGCCGTCGCGCACTGGAACGAAGCGCTGCGCATCCGGGAGGCGCTGGGACACTCCGAAGAGGCGATGACATTGCGCAACCGCATTGCTCAGTCGGGATCGTCCAAACCAATGAAATCGACGTAAGCATATGCTGGAAAAACTGATCGAAAACGAACTGCTGGCAAAACATACCTCCTGGCGCATCGGTGGGCCGGCGCGCTACTATCTGGAGGCTACCACCGCCGATGAACTGTGTGCCGGGGTTGCCTGGGGACGTGAGCGCAATCTGCCGCTGTTTCTGATGGGTGGCGGGACCAATCTGCTGGTCCGCGACAGCGGGTTTCCGGGCCTGGTGCTACGCTATCGGGCGCAGGAGTGGCGGATCGACGAGCAGGACGCGGATGGGCGGCTCCATGTTGCGGCGGGCGCACCTATGGCTGGAACGGTGCGCCGTGTCGGTGGGCAGGGGTGGGGCGGCCTGGCCTGGGCCGAGGGATTACCCGGCACCATTGGCGGCGCGATCTATGGCAATGCCGGTTGCTACGGCGGTGACATTGCCGGCGTGCTGACTCGGGCCTGGTTGCTGGTCAACGACGCAGTGGAGGAGTGGCCGGTGGAGCGGTTCGGGTTTGGCTATCGGCGCAGCGTTTTGAAGAACACCGTGCATCAGGCAGTAAATGCAGACCAGAGTCCGCTCCCGCCGGTGGTGCTGGCGGCCGAGTTGCGCCTGCGTCGGACTGATCCGGATGAGTTGGCCGCAATCATGGCCGGCATTGCCGCCGAGCGCAAAACCAAAACACCCTGGGGTCGCTCGTGTGGCAGCGTGTTCAAAAACCCGCCGCGCCTGCCGGGGGCGACCAGCGCGCCGAGTGCCGGGCAACTGATCGACCAGGCGGGGCTCAAAGGGACACGGGTTGGCGCAGTTGAGATTAGCCGGAAGCATGGCAACTACATTGTCAACCTGGGCGGCGCAACCAGTGACGATCTGCTGCGGCTGATCGATCAGGTGCGCGCGGCGGTGCTCCAGCAGTTTGGGGTTGAACTCGAACTTGAAGTGCAGATCTTGTAGTTTTAAACTGTGTATGTCCGTATAGTTGAAAGCTAAATCAGAGTAACCATGACAGAGAAACGTACCGTTGCCGTCCTGTTTGGCGGACAGAGTGGTGAGCATGAGGTGTCGCTGATCTCGGCGCAGGCAGTGATGGCCGCGCTGGACCCGGCGAAGTATCGGCTGCTGCCCATCGGTATTACCCGCCAGGGCGAGTGGATTGCCGGAGCGGAGGCCATGCCGCGCCTGCTGGCCGCGGCTGACCCGGCCCGCCTGCCCGCCGATGCAGGTAGCGGCGCGCCGCCGGCAACGCGGATTGAGCTTGTGCAGCTTGATCCAACCAGCAACGCAACCCTGCTGCCGGCGGTGTTCCGCCTGCTGCCGGCAGAGATTGATGTCGTCTTCCCGGTGCTGCATGGCCCGATGGGCGAGGATGGTACCGTGCAGGGACTGCTGGAACTGGCGGGGTTGCCCTACGTCGGCTGTGGCGTGGCGGCCGGCGCGGTCGGTATGGACAAGGCGCTGATGAAGGCGGCCTTCGCGGCAGCAGATCTGCCCCTGCTGCCCTGGTCGCTGGTGCGCCGTATGGATTGGCAACGCAACCCGGAGCAGATTTACGCGCAGATTGAAACGCAGTTAGACTACCCGCTGTTCGTTAAGCCGGCGAATATGGGCAGCAGCGTCGGGATTAGCAAAGCATGCGACCGGGCCGGCCTGGAGGCCGCCCTGGCAGAAGCCGCCCGCTACGACCGGCGGATTGTGGTAGAGCAAGGCATTCCCGCCCGCGAGATCGAGGTGAGTGTTCTGGGCAATGACGAGCCGGAAGTCAGTCTGCCCGGTGAGGTGACGCCCTCGGGCGAGTGGTACGACTATGCGGCCAAATACCTGAGCGGGCAGTCGGCGATTACCATCCCGGCCCCCCTCAGCGCCGAGCAGACAGAAATGGTACGGTCACTTGCGCGCCGGGCATTTATTGCCGTTGATGGATCGGGGTTAGCCCGGATCGACTTCCTGCTCGACAAGGAGAGCGGCGCGCTCTGGCTCAACGAGATTAACACCATGCCGGGCTTCACCTCCATCAGCATGTATGCCAAGATGTGGGCCGCCAGTGGCCTGGCGTACAGCGCGCTGCTGGATCGGCTGATTGAGTTTGCTCTGGAACGGGCGACAAGGTAACAGGTTAACAGTCAGGAATCAACGATCAGGAATCTCTCTTCTTTTACATCCTCTTTCATCTCCTGATCCTTGCACATAATGCGACCAGTAGATTACAAATCGACAACCGCACAAAAACGTACGCCGGCACGTCAGCCAAAACGTGCGAATTCTCGCCGTGAGCGCAGCAGTCCCCAGGCGCGACCCGGGCTGCGGCGGACCCTGTTGGAGTTGATCAAGTCGGGCCAACTCTTGAGCTTTTGTCTCTTTCTCGTGACAATGTGGGTGCTCTACCATCTGTTCACCTCGCCCCAGTTCAATATTCAGGCGGTGGACGTGCATGGGAATAATGCGCTCAAGACCGAGATTATTGTTGAGATGTCGGGCCTGCAGGGTGTGCCGATCTGGTTTGTCAACGCTGATGCAGTCGCCCAGCGGTTGCTCCAGAATGCCTATGTGGAGCAGGTGAGCGTAAATGTAACGCTGCCGGATCATGCCAGCATCGGCATTGCCGAGCGAAAACCGGAGGTGCGCTGGCAACTCAACGGCATGCACTATCTGGTAGACAGCAGCGGCGTGGTGCTTGATGTTGCGCAGGCTCCCCCGGAACCGGGGACGCTGGTTATTATGGACACGACCGTGCATAATCTCGAACCGGGGAACTGGGTGGATGCGGATGCGATTCAGCTTGCACAAGTACTGGCGTTGCGTCTGCCGAGTGAACTTGACTTCATGCCTGCCGGCATTGGATGGGATATTGGCCTGGGTGTCTTCATTACATCGGATAGCGGTCAGAAGATTATTTTTGGACAGTCAGACAATCTTGACCGTAAACTGGCGGTTCTGAATTTCCTGCTCAACGATGGAACTGCGTTTACCTATTTGGATCTACGACCATCCAATCCTTTTTACCAGAATTCAAGCGCCGATAGTCAGTAATCAATCGTCGGTAGCTCAATGCCTGCTTCCTGGTTACGATCACTGGCTATTGACGAAGAGAGAAGGTTATGCAAAGAACCATCGTCGGCATTGATGTCGGAACGACGAAGGTCTGCACCATTGTCGCACAGGTAAAAGATAGTGGCAGAGTGAATATTCTTGGTGTTGGTTTAACTCCTAGTAAAGGCCTGGACCGAGGGGTCGTCGTCAACATCGATGATGCAATAAATGCTATCTCCAACAGTGTCGAGAAAGCCGAACGACTCAGCGGTTACCGCATTGGGACGGCTTTCGTTGGGGTAGCCGGGCGACATATCTCTTCGCTCAACAGTCGGGGGGTCGTGGCAATCGGTCGGCCTGATCACGAGATCACCCGGAATGATATTGCCCGCGCGGTGGAGGCAGCGCAGGCGGTAGCCCTCCCCACACAGCGCGAAGTTATTCATGTGATTCCGCGTGCCTATGTTGTTGATGGGCACGAAGGCATTCGTGACCCGGTCGGAATGAGCGGCTATCGCCTCGAAGTTGAGACCCACATTGTCACCGGCGAGGTGATGGCGATCCAGAATTTGATCAAGAGCGTGCAGCGGGCCGGGGTGGAGATTGATGACCTGGTGTTGCAACCCCTGGCTTCGGGCGAAGCTGTGCTGACTGAGGAGGACAAAGATCGGGGCGTGATGTTGGTGGATATCGGCGGAGGTACCACCGATATTGCAATCTTTATTCAAGGAGGTATCTGGCACACAAGTGTCATCCCGGTAGGCGGAAATCATTTTACCAATGACCTTGTGTATGTCTTGCATACGCCCCACAACACGGCTGAGTATCTGAAATTACGTTATGGCAGCGCCATTGGTGACGATATGCAAGACGATACGCTCATCGAAGCCGATACGCTTATGGCGGGGGAACAACAAAAGATTAGCCATACCGTGCTCAACCAGATTCTGCAGTCGCGGGCCGAGCAGATTGTGGAACTGCTCTACAACGAGATCCGGCGCAGTGGGTATGATGGCCTGTTGCCCGCCGGCATTGTGCTGACCGGGGGCTGTGCCCAACTGCCCCGCTTTGATGAGTTGATCCGCGAAATGCTCGGTATTCCCGTACGGGTGGGTGTGCCGACCGGGTTGACCGGCCTGGCGGATGCCATCGACAGTCCACCCTATGCCACGGGCGTCGGGTTGTTACGCTGGGGCGCGCGCCATGGCCAGGCGATGGCAACCCTTACCCAGTCCGGCACGGCGGAGCGGAATGGCGGCGGCTGGGGGAACGCATATGAGCGCGTGAAGAGTTGGCTGCGTGAGTTTTTACCATGATAATACAGGCAGCAGGCAGGGGGAATACCACCTTCTGATTGTTGCTTTCTGACTACTGATTTCTGAACTAAGGAGGATACGGCTTATGGTTGCATACAATAACACAGATCTGACGCTGGAGAATTTTGCGCAGATCAAGGTTGTGGGCGTTGGTGGTGGCGGTAGCAATGCCATTGATCGGATGATCGCCGAGGGCGTCCAGGGTATTGATTTTATTACCGTTAATACGGATGCTCAAGCATTGATGCATGCGCTCTCGCCTGTGCGCGTGCGGATTGGTGATAAGTTGACGCGCGGCCTGGGTAGCGGGGGCAACCCGGTAATCGGCCAGAAGGCCGCTGAGGAGAACCAGGAGGATCTCTACGAGCAACTCAAAGGCGCGGACATGGTCTTTATCGCGGCGGGTATGGGTGGTGGTACCGGTACGGGCGCATCACCGATTATTGCCGGGGTAGCCCAGGATATCGGTGCGCTGACTGTCGGCGTTGTCACGCGTCCCTTCACCTTCGAGGGTAACCATCGCCGCAAGATGGCCGAGCAGGGCATTGAGCAACTGCGCCCGGTGGTCGATACGCTGATTGTTATTCCTAATGATCGCCTGCTGCAAACCGCCAGCAAGAATACCTCGATGGTCGAAGCCTTCCAGATGGCCGACAGCGTGCTGCTGCACGGTATCCAGGGCATCTCCGACCTGATCACGCAGAGCGGTCTGATTAATGTTGACTTCGCCGACGTGAAGACCATTATGTCGCAGGCCGGTTCGGCGCTGATGGCAATCGGCCGGGGATCGGGTGACAACCGCATGGTCGATGCCGTCAACCAGGCGATTGCCAGCCCCTTACTCGAAGTTAGCATCGACGGCGCGAAGGGTGTCCTCTTCAATGTCACGGGTGGCGAGGATCTGGGTATCCTGGAAGTCTACGAGGCTGCCGATATCGTGGCGAAGGCGGTTGACCCGGATGCCAACATTATCGTCGGCGCGGTGATCGACCCGAACCACGCGCCGGGTGAGGTGCAGATTACGCTGATTGCGACGGGGTTCGACCTGACAAAACCTAATGTGCAGCGCAACCGCTCCTACCCGGCGGGTGCGTCGCCGGCCGTTCCGCAGAATCAGCAGCCGCAGCCGGCTCCTGTCCAGGCCCAGCCACAGCCACAACCACAGCCGCAGCCACAGCCGCAGCCGCAGCCGCAGCCGCCCCGGCAGCCCCAGCCAAGCCGGGCCATGCCGAACTTCGGAAGCAGCGATGACCTGGACATTCCGCCCTTCCTGCGGAACCGCAACCGGGGACGCTAAACTAGTTCTTATCGTTTTCTTGACAAACAGTTCAGGGCGATTATAATTTACTTCCCTTTACAACGGGGAGGGGGCAAAGCCCTCTCCCCGTTGTTGCCCTACGGCGTTCGTACGATGTTGCGCCGTAGCAAGCAGACGAAGGGAGTGTAAATCATTTCTGTTCTTGTATTGTCGGAAGATGAGGTTAGTGTGCCTGAGTAGTGGAGCCCCCCTATGAAACCACGCCGCTGGTACAGCAGTCCGGAAGTCAATCCTACCCCGCAGTTACCGCCGGTGTGTCCCAACGTTTGCCAGTTACATCTGCGCTACACCGGCAAAATTCGCGTCGAGCACGGCCCGGTCCTCAAACAGAGACCGGGTCGTGCTTTTTAAGTTGACAACCCTCTCCAGTAGCCGTACCATGTATTAACGAAGCGTTAATATCGGCCCATACTATCCTGTTGCGGTGAAAGGTATGCGATGACGGTAGCGAGCGGTGCGCTCCCGCGCTTACCCAGGCGTGTGAGCATTCGCGAAGTGGGGCCGCGTGATGGGCTGCAAAACGAAGCAATCATCCTGGCAACGGACGATAAGCTGCGCCTGATCAATGCACTCGCGGCCACCGGCCTGACCTGGATTGAGGTCGGGTCGTTTGTGCATCCCCAGCGTGTCCCGCAGATGGCCGATACCGCCATGGTATGCGCCCGCCTGCCGCGCCGTTCGGGTATCACCTACAGCGTAATTGCGCCCAATGTCACAGGTGCGCGCCGCGCACTGGAGGCCGGGATTGATAGTGTGGAAGTCTTCCTCAGCGCCAGCGAAAGCCATAACCAGCGCAATCTCAATATGGATATCGCCCAGTCGTTACGCACCGTCACTGCGATGGCGGCGCTCTTGCGTGAGGCGGGGCACCCCTTTCAGGCAACGCTGTCGGTGGCGTTTGGCTGTCCCTTCGAGGGCGCTGTGCCGCTGGAACGGGTACTGGAGTTGTGTGGTCATCTGCTGGATCTGGGGATTGCGCAACTGACGCTGGCCGATACGGCCGGGATGGCGCATCCCCGGTTGATCCAGCAGCTCGGGTGGGCGTTTCACGAACGCTTCCCCCGTCACCGGCTGCGCCTGCATCTGCATAATGCGCACGGCGCGGGGTTAGCCAATGTGCTGGCGGCTCTCCAGATCGGTGTTACCGCCTTTGACAGCAGCATCGGTGGTATCGGTGGTTGCCCGATAGCGCCCGGTGCGCCCGGCAATCTCTGCACCGAAGATCTGGTACATATGTTGCATGCAATGGACATTGACACGGGAATAGACCTCCACGCGCTGATAGACTGCACCCGCATGCTGGAGCATCTGCTTGGCCGCGAAGTGCCGGGCCAGACAATCAAGGCGGGAGTATGTACGCATCTTACGGGGTAGCCGGTAGACCAATGTACATTCACATCGGCGAGAGCAAGGCGCAGGTTGCCGCCCAATTGATATTGTTGAGAGCATGCCCGGTTCGATCTTGACGAAACGGCGTGATTACAATATTGTTATGGCAAGATCTACGAGTAGTGTTAGTAGAAGCAGGTGCAGCTATGACTGTCCTCCCACCACTCCGCTTCGCTGTATGTATCGAGACGATCTTTCGTGATGTGCCCTTCGAGCAGCGGCTCGAACATATCATGGCCCAGGGGTTTTCGGCGTTTGAATTCTGGCAGCGCGATGGCAAGGATATGAACATCACGCTGGCGCTGAAAATGGCCCTGCGGCTCGATGTCTGTGCCTTTGTGGGCAGCACCGCTGCGTTGACCGATCCGGCCCAACGCTCCAAATTCCTCGATGATATTACTCGGGCCGCCGGTCTGGCCGTCGATATGTCCTGCGAAAACCTGATTGTCTATAGCGGCCCCGCAATGCGCAATGTGCCGCGCATCCGGCAGCGCGAGAGTATTATTGAGGGGTTGCGCGAAGCGGCCCTGATTGCCGCCGATGCCGATGTGCGATTGGTGCTGGAGCCGCTTAACCGCATTGAACATCCGGAAAATTTCCTCTACTCCTCCGACGAAGGCTTTGAGATTATTCGTGCGGTCAATAATCCGCATGTGCGCCTGCTCTTTAACATCTATCATCAGCAGATTAGCGAGGGGAATCTCAGCATGCGCCTCTGTGAGAACATGAACCTGATTGGTCATATTCATGTGGCGGATGTACCGGGTCGTCATGAGCCCGGCACGGGTGAGATCAACTATGAGCATATTTTTGGTCTGCTGCGCGAGCAAGGGTATCGCGGCTATGTCGGCCTGGAGTATATTCCTCTGGTCGACTCGGGGGCCGGCCTGCGCGCCGTTCGGGCCATGAGTCAGTAACAGGAGGTACGCGGTCGTTGACCCGACGGCAGATTCCGCCTCCGGCAGGGCGGAAGATCTCATCCTTGTTCACCCAAATGTTTGCACATTGTGCAAACATTTGGGTGAACAAGAAAAACAGTACCATCTGTCAGTAACGGTTCAAGAACAGTCAGAGATTTGCGGTGCTCTCCGGTTGATGCCCGGCAACCGGCTCATGGGACGTTTGCCGGGGTCGGGCCTGGCGTCCCGGTAGGGTCAGTGCCAGCAGCGCCGCTATCCCGCCACACCAGGCAACCACTTGCATGACCGTCGGCAGGCTATACCAGTCCGCCGCAATGCCGACGAGCCATGCGCCAAATGCTCCCGACGCAAAGGTGAAGCCCAGGATCAGCCCCGCCGCGAAGCGCTGCCCCATCGGGAGCAGTTGCTGGGCATGCACCACCAGTACGCTATGCTGGCCCCCCACCAGAAAGCCCGCCAGGGCTGCTCCCAGAAAGATCAACGGTAGCCAGGGGACATGCAGGCAGAGCAGACCGGCGGGAACACTGAACAGCAGTGGAAGCACGGTGGCGGCGCGCAGGCCCAGCCGGTCGGCCACACTGCCCATCACGATATTGCCGATTGCCGCCGCCCCCATAAATGTCCCGGCCAGAATGCCAAAGATTACCGGATCCCAGCCCCGATCATCAAAGAGCTTTGGCAGAAATGACTGGTACGCGGTCTGGATCGAGGAGCGTACCGCGACCAGCAGCATAAATGCCGGCACAGCCACACTCAACCAGCGCGCAATGCCCCGTTTCAATGCCGGGCCTGACAGTTGTTTATCGTCTGGTGACGGCTGTATCTCGGGTAGCGGAAACGGCATATTCCGCACCGTAAACAGCAGTCCCGCCGGGATGAGGGCCAGCATTGCCAGCGGCAGCACGCCCAGACTGCCGATACGCCCCAGCAACAGACCGCCGATCATCGGGCCCAGCGCCAGGCCCATCTGCCCGCCGAAGAAAAAGACGGCGGTCGCACTGTTAGCACGATCAGGAACGGCTGCCGCCGCGCTCGCCGTACCGATCGGGTGAAACAATCCGCTTCCCAGCGGCGCAATCGCAAAACAGAGCAGCAGCACAATCCAGTTCTGCACCAGTGCCACCACGCCGAAGAAGAGTGCCAGCCAGGCCACCCCCAAACTTGCCAGCAGCACCGCCCGGTTGGGCATACGATCTGCCAGCCAGCCAAACAGTGGTTGCGAGAGGGCATTCATCAGCAGGTAAAGCGTCAGCGCAAAGCCAATCTGCGCATTGGACAGCAGCAGCGGCCCGGCCAGCACCGCCAGCAGCACCGCCCCCAGGCTGTTCAGGGTATCCACCGCAAAATGGCTCCCAACCACGGCAAGATAGAGCCGACTTCGTAACATCTGGTTCTCCTACTACGGCCTGCGCTCAAACAACACCTTTCCCCCGACGATTGTCATATTTACTGTGACTGCATGCAGGTCTTCCGGTCGGTTCGCAAAGGGATCAACTGCGAGAATTGCCAGGTCGGCCAGCATGCCCGGCGCAAGCATCCCCTTGATGCCGGTCTCCCCACTTGCCATGGCTGGACCAATACAGCAGGCGTGCAGCGTATCCGCCAGACTCAGGCGCTGGCTGGGATACCAACCCTCCTCCGGCGTGCCGTCGGGACGTTGTCGCGTCACCGCCGCATGAATACCCGGCCAGGGATTGAGCGGCTCCACCGGCGCATCCGAGCCGAAGGCCAGCACCGTTCCCGCCGACTTGAGTGCCTGCCAGGCATACGCCGTTCTACAGCGCGCTCCCCAGAGTCGTTCCGCCACCTGTATGTCACTGGTGGCATGTGCCGGCTGCATCGACGCCACAACACCTAACGCAGCGAACCGCCCGATATCCTCGGGATGCAGTACCTGGGCATGCTCAATTCGATTGGGCAATGCTGGAGCACTGGCACCGGGAGAACTGCGGACTGAAGAACCAGGAACCGATTGTTGATTCTGCTGTTCTGGTTGCTGCTGCGTTTTTGCAATCGCGTCAAGCACCTTGCGATTGGCCGCGTCACCAATCGCATGCACCACAACACTGATCCCCCCGGCGTAGGCCTGCCGGATCAGCGTATTCAACGCTGCTTCCGGGAACATGGCGATACCCCGGCCGGCGCGCCCGGTGTAGGGTTCAAGCATCTCGGCCGTTTCGGAGCCGAGCGAGCCGTCAGCAAAGATTTTCAGGCCACCGATGCGCAGCCAGTGATCCCCCAGCCCGCTACGCAGTCCCAGTGCCAGGGCCGCATCCAGATCCGGGCAGGCCAGATGCGCCAGGCAGCGCAACTGCAACTTGCCCTGGCTATAGAGGATCTGCAGATCGCGCAGGGTTTCACGACCATCGCTGCTGATCGGGCTGGGCGGAATATGCACACTGGTCAGGCCATAGCTCAACGCTTCCGCCTGGGCCAGCCGCAGTGCCGCCAGCCGCTCTGCCGGGGTGGGGGTGGGAACAACGCGGCGTACAAGCTCTTGCGCGCCCTCCAGCAGGATGCCGGTTGCGTGTCCCTGCGGATCGCGTTGAATAACGCCATCTGGTGGATCGGGGGTGGTGTCGTCAATCCCTGCCAGGGCCAGCGCCTGGCTATTTACCCAGATCGAATGCCCATCCCGGCGGACAAGAATTGCCGGACGGTCAGGGCAAACCCGGTCCAGGTCAGCGCGAGTGGGCCAGTGCCCGCCCCACCGACCATGGTTCCAGCCACCGCCCTGCAACCAGGCTCCCGGCGGCAGCGTGGCTACCTTCGCTGCAATTTGCGCCAGGGCCGCCTCCAGCGTGACGACGTTGCTCAGACGCACCCGCTGCAGCGCCAACCCATGCCAGGTGAAATGTACATGCGCATCGGTTAGACCAGGAATTACTGCCTGCCCTGCCAGATCAATCTCCGGGGCTGCATGACCCGCTGCGGCGCGAACCTCTTGCAGATCGCCTACTGCCAGTATGCGGTCATCACGGATGGCGAGTGCTGTCGCATGCGGTTGCGCCGGATTGAGTGTGTAAATCAATCCATTATAAAGTAAAAGATTTTTCATGGAATTGTCGTACAAAAAGAGAAGCGAAAACAGGAAATGTGACACAAGTACAGTCCTGTTTCGGTTCAACTTCGGCAAATAGAATACGGCACGCCGGATCGTACGTCGCACCTGCATATTTGTCAACAGTGCCGTAAAGATGGTATGATGACACGTGGCGAAAAACGACGGGTCATCATAAACGAGTGTGGGGAAAAGGAATGACAACAACAACCCTCTATCTCATCCGTCACGGTGAGACCGACTGGAACCTGAGCGGTCACTGGCAGGGGCATACCGACGTACCGCTGAACGCTGTCGGAAAACGGCAGGCCGAGTTGTTGGCGCAACGTTTGCGGCGGGAGCGCACCCGCTTTAATGTGCTCTACAGCAGTGATCTGGCGCGTGCCTACCAGACCGCCTGGGTGATTAGCGAGGCGGTGGGGGTACCGGTTGAGATGTTGCCCGCTCTGCGCGAGATCGACCTGGGCACCTGGAGTGGGTTGACCCGTGAGCAGATTAGAGCGCGCTACCCCGTCGAGTTCGCGCTGCTGGAACAGGGGCAGGATGTCCCGCGCGGTGGAGCCGAGACGCTTGCCGCACTCCGCCGCCGGGTTGTTGAAGTCATCGAAGCGATGATGGCGCAGCACCCGGGTGAAACCCTGGCTTTTGTCACGCATGGCGGCCCGGTTCGCACCTTTATTGCTCACGCGAGTGGCGTAGTCGATGCAAACCGTATGCCGTTTCATCATATCGGCAATACATCTATCACAGTTGTGCGTCATAGTGCAGCCGGTTGGCAGATCGTGAAACGCAACGACATGGATCATGTAAAGGATCAGCCACAGGCACCTGACCTGATGTCAACCCCGCCCGATGACGCCGAGCTACCACAGGAGTGGAATCCCTAGAGATGGACGCGCATTACACTGTTGATACACCCGAGAATATCACGTTTGCGTATGATGTTGCCGGGATTGGTTCGCGTTTTCTGGCAGCGATTGTAGATACCCTATTGATCCTGCTCTTCCAGATAGTGATCTTCACCCTGTCCTTCATTGTGCTGAGTCAGCTTGACGCATTTGATACTGCCGGGGCGGCGACCAGTATTATTACAGCTATTCTGGTTCTGCTCTCCTTTGTCTTTCTATGGGGCTACTATATCTTCTTTGAACTGAACTGGAGCGGGCAGACGCCCGGCAAGCGAACCGTGGGCCTGCGCGTGGTGCGCGAAGGGGGCCGCCCGATTACTTTTGTTTCCTCGGCGATCCGTAACCTGATCCGGGTTATCGACTTTCTGCCCGGCTTCTATGGCCTGGGGGTGATGGTGATGTTTATCGACCAGCGTGCTCGTCGGTTGGGGGATCTGGCGGCGGGCACACTGGTGGTTAAGGAGCGAGGCACGATATCGCTGGAGAGCCTGACCCGCCAGGCCGATCTATTGCCGACATCGCAGCCGGAAAATGGCGAGCCGGTGCAACTGCAACTCCCCAATTTACACTTGATCACCGAGAAGGACTACAACCTGGTTCAGGAGTTCCTGCGCCGCCGGAGCGAATTAGGCCGCGAGAGCCGCATGCACCTGGGGACGCAACTGGCCGAGAATTTGCGCGCGCGGATGGGTATTCCGTCGGATAGCTACCACGAGCCCTTCCTGGAATACCTGGTCTATGAGTATCGTATCAGTCGCCGGCAGGAAGCATTGTAACGTTCAAACGTTTAAGAGACTGTCTGAAAAGCTGATGCGCGGCGGTCCCACGGCATGCCGGGGGCCCTGCGACACCGGACCGCGCCCCCGGAGTCCCGGCGTCAGCCGGTTCCGGCCACACCCCGGCTGACGCCGGGACTCCCGCGCCGGGGCCGTCGCCCCATGATCCAATACCATTCAAATAACACAAGTTACGTGGTCGCCCCACCAGGGGTTGGGTTTCGCCTCCGGCAGGGCGGAAGGTGACATCCTTTTCCCGAAAAATTTTGCGCTTTGCGCAAAATTTTTCGGGAAAAG
>JGI12109J20283_10160776_pt1 | contig 28823 bp, 17 predicted proteins | sample ElkSlonscriptome_12_FD_20283 | JGI IMG/M metagenome (IMG submission 20283)
CACTTTTCTAATCATTGCATTAGTTGCTGCTTTGCTCGGTTTTGGAGGAATAGCAGCCGGAGCTGCTGAAATAGCAAAAATTATATTTTACATTTTTATTGTCTTATTTGCCATTAGTTTGATTATGAAGTTGGTGCGAGGCAAATAGGCAGCCAAGCTTTTTTTGGAGATTTATTATTTCGCTTTCATTGTGATGGCGTGAAGAACCGATGCGCGATTTATAGTGATGCAGGATCTTGAAAAGCTTTACTTCGCGGTCACAGCTATGCATCTTCTTCTTTTATCGCCTTATTCCCCTCTTCAATAACCTCCTTACTTTCCTCTTTTAGGTCTATTGGTAAATCTTCTTTTGGCTTAGCTTGATTGCTCTCTATAGTGAATTCTGAATAAATGGGCAGATGGTCCGAGCCAATGTCTTTCAGCGTTTTGATTTCGTTGATGGCAATGCCTCTGGAATTGAACAAAAGATCCAGTGGAAAACGAAAAAATTTAGGCCTTACCGGAAAAGAAGGATGAATGCCATTTCTAAATCGAGCATCTCTCAATAGAGAGATCTTTGCGAATCTGCGTGAAGTTAGGGACCAGCAAACACTGTTGAAGTCGCCGGCAACTACTGTCATGGCCTGCTCTTCCCTGATCATTTTAGCAAGCTTGGTAAGTTCGGCATCTTTCTGTCTTGAGGTTGGTAATTCAGTCGGGGAGGGGGGAGGAGGATGTATACCCCAAAAGATAAATTCGTTACCGGCCTTGTCTTCAAGGTAGCTCTTAATGGCCGGTCGTTCCTCGGAGATCAGAAAATGGCTTTCGCTTTTGATCAGTTTTAAATTAGTGTAAAGGTGCATGCCATAGCGGTTCTCCAGCGGGATCTTATGGTGCTGAGGGTAGTCTTTCTCAATTTGTTCCAATGCCTTTCCCCAGGCTGAATTACTTTCCATGATTAGAATAAGATCGGCCCGCTCCTCCTTAATGAGATCAATGACTTTCTGATAGTTGCGGTTCTTTTGCAAGACATTGATGCTGATTAACTTGATGCTGTGTTGCCTTGACTCCGGGCGCCCCATGATTCGGTTGATGGCCAGATAAGGGGCCATGATCCAGCTTTGGTAGGCAAAAGCAATCACCAGCGCAAAGAGGGATATTTGTACCAAAGGGAGATCCAAGTCAGTGAAATTTAGCATCAGGATAAAAAAAATGATCTTCAATCCCCAAAGTTGGAATCGAATGAAATCAAACATCCTTACCGTCCAATGTGTAAGGCGTAATTCCGGCAAGAAACTGAACAGGCCAACCATTAAAGCGATAATACTGAAAATCAAAGAAGTGGTACTCAAAGGAATAGCTTAGAATTGCAGCTGTTAAATTATAAAATTTAGCAGAGCTAAGCATGGATCAATATCAATCTTTAGCAAAGTGTTTTAAGGCTGCAGAATTGGAGTGATCCTCAACATCGATCAGGATTACTTGATCAAATTGTACTCTAGATGAATTTCTTTCCAATCAAAAAGAAAAAGCTGCATCGCCTCATCAAGGCGTTTGAGGAACATTGGGTTCGGGGCATTCATGTTGCGAAAGTATGCCTCCTGATATTTTCCCAATTCGTACTTGTAAAACACCGCCTTACTCATCGCATATAGATTATTGTTTGAAGGGTGATTCACTCTGCTTAAGTAACTCTGATATTCTCTCAGGATCCCTTCAAGTTTATCGTGCTCTACGTCAAATACCAAGGCTAATTTGTGAATGATCAAGTTGATCAGGCGATTGTCTTGATGCGCAGACAAGTATTTGGGAATCTCTTTTAAATTGGCCGCCAGCACGATCAACAAGAATTTGCTGTCGCCACCTTCTATTGTTGGTTCTTCGACAAATTCCGGAGAATCTTTGATCAAACCTTCGATGTCGGTAAAGCCGTCTTCAACGGCTTGGAGGCTGGCGTTGATGAAAATGTTTGCGAGTTTATCCTCTTTTAACTTCTTCTTACCGAAGATCTTAGTAAACATTTTATGGCGCTTCTAGTGATTGCTCAAAGGTATTTGATATTCGAGGGGGCTTTATGGGGGCTGTAAATATCCTTATCAACATTGTTATTAACAATTTTCGAAAATTGTTAATAAGTTTAGTGTTTAAAAACTGAGAAGGCAATGGAACAGAATTTACGGCTAATGGCCCGCTACAATCTTTGGGCGAACACACAATTCTACGACCGAATGAATAATTTGGATCGCGCACTATGGGATGAAGAGGTAAAGAGCAGCTTTTCCACGCTTCGTAGGACAGTGGGGCATATTTATGATGCAGAGAAGGTTTGGCTGAATCGCTTGGGAGGGACGGATCTAATGCACTTCCCGAGTACGAGCCTAAAGCTATTTGAAATGGATCTGCTTCTAGAGGTTTCTCAGGCCTGTGTAGACTATGTAGAAGGCATTAATGAACAAGAAATGAACAGCGCCTGCACCTATCAGACCAGCGGTATTGAAACTACTTCTCGACCGGTTTGGCACATTCTCACTCACATCTTTAATCACAGTACGTATCATCGCGGACAACTCGTCACTATGCTCAGAGAACTGGGTATTACCGATATCCCAGCCACAGATGTGATCTATTATCTTCGCGATCAGACAGGCAGAGAGTAGTGCAAAGAATTTAAGGTCTTGCCGCCTAGGCGGAACCAGGGATCCGCTCCTTAATCTTAGGATTTGTTTAATCCATTATACAGGAACCATTCATTTTTAAAATCTCAGCATTTAAGGCGCTACTTGACTCGTTCATTCCTTCACTCCGTATCGGATTCCCGGTTTGCGTATTGGAGGATTAGAAACGGTAAATCCGGAAGTCTTGCCCATCTAGAATCATTTTTCCTGCCCAATCAACAGATTCCCCAGCGTGTTTGTCGATTACTAAAAATGTTGCACCTGCTTTTCTCAATCGATCTGTATCTGCCTTATCGTGAAGTTGCGCTTCAGACCTTAACCAGCCTTTCCGATGACTCAAGTAGATCAATTGTGGATTGCCGGCCCCTAACACCACGATCTTTTCATCCTTTGTCGAAATCCCGTCCATCAAAGCCTCCAATTGCATTTTGTATTTCACTTCTTCCTTAATGAAGAAGTCGTGTTGTTGATTGGCAACGGACTCCAGGCCTAAGACACAGATCAAGCTGATGCTGAGCCACGACTTCTTGATCTTTGTAAGTCCGTAAGCTACCAGTAAGGCCAAAAAGGGGGTGAATGGAATGACGTAATAATTGTGATGATGGAAGAAAAAACCCGACTTGACCATGTAAAGTAATCCGAAGATCGAGTAAATAAGCATTAAACCAAGAAGGGGCTTATGCCTCTCTCTGATCGCGCACACTACTGCCCATATTGTGAGTAAGCATCCGCTAAATGCATAAAAAGCGTAGAAATAGAATCGCTTCGCCGTAGCTGAGAGGTTATTGCTTATTTCTTGCCAGCCTTCTTTCCAACTCATGCCTTGATTATACCAGCGGCCATACTCAGTCGCCAATTCAGGATTCCAAACAAAATACCAGTAATAAACAGGAACTAATATCAAGATAAAGCCTCCGCACAGTTTCAACCATTTCCGACGATCCAGTTTACGGTCAAAGGAAAATAACAACAAGGCACTTAAGACCAGACCGGAAGTGACTTTAGAGAGTAGGGCGATAAGCGCGCAAAACATGAAGTAGCCCAGCGCAGCTCGCTTCTTTTCTTTAAGATACTGATAAGCAAAATGCAGGGTCATCAATGCAAAGGCCACACTGAAGGTGTCGGGCATCATTTTGCGGGAGTAGGAAAAGAAAATCGAGAAGATCAAGGCCAATGCAGTATACAGTCCGGTTCTTTCATTAAAAACCTTGCTTATCAAACGACTAAAATGAAAGATACCAAAGGAAGTGATGCATAAATTGATCAATCGCCCGTACCAATGCGTATAGCCGAAAAGTAGTGAAAGCAAATAATGCAAATAGTTCAATAGTGGAAATTCCATACCGATTATCTGGTCTTTTCCGCCGTTGGTATCCACTCGTGGGAGCAGAATATTAGCGTCTACTTCGAGAAAATTTCGAGCTACCATTAGGCCGGTCACTTGCCGCCAACTGTGCCCACCCTCCAATGGCGGATTGGTGATGCCGATCAACCGCACTGCGAAGAATAGCACGATCCAAAAGCTCGGGGCGCGCAAAATGTGTTTACCTCTTAAAGCCACTTTTTATACCGAAAGAAGGCCAGCATGCCAAGCACTACCAATCCCATCAATAGCCACACTGCAGGATAGCCCCATTCAAAGCCCAATTCCGGCATGTTTTCGAAGTTCATTCCGTAGATTCCGGCGATGAAGGTAATGGGAATGAAGATGGTAGACATGATGGTGAGCACCTTCATGATCTCATTCATTTTGTTGCTTGCGGTATTCATGTAAAGATCCATTACACTGCTGTGAAGGTCTCTATAGGTTTCCAGGGATTCGATCACCTGAATGGTATGATCGTACACATCGTTCAAATATTGTGTGCTTTCTTCACTCAGTAATTTGGATTCGCTCTTCAATAAGAAATTGATCGATTCTCTTAGAGGGTAGATCGAACGCCTTAGGTAGATGGTCTCTTTTCTCACTTTCTGCAGTTTTTGCAGCGTCAGCGCGTTTGGTCGACCCATAACTTCGTCTTCCAACTCTTCGAGCTTTTCCGCAAGCGAATCCAAGACCAAAAAGTAATTATCTACGATGATATCAATGAAGCGGTAGAAAAGGTAGTCCGCTTTTTTGGTGCGTATCTTACCGTAAGAGTTGATCAGCCGATCGCGCAGCAGTCCGAAAATATCTTCAGGGATCTCTTGAAAAGAGATGACGTAATTCTCTCCCAGCACGAAACTCACATGTTCGTATTCGATTCCATTTTGAGTGCGGTCGTGGAACATTTTGATGGTAAAAAAGATATGCTCGCCCAGATCCTCAGATTTTGGTCGTTGGTCAACCATTAAAACATCCTCCAGCAGCATCTTATCCAGATGGAAGTGTTCACCAAGTTGAGTGATCAGTTCCACGTTGCTTAGTCCGGCAAAATTGATCCAATTGACACGATCTTTTTCCAGATGATCCTCGATTTCTTGCCAATTAGTTGCACTATACTGTTTGAGCTCATGCTCATCATACGTAAAAAGTTCCAATTCCACTTGATCTGAATGTCGCTTTCCCGTGTAAATCAGGGTTCCCGGAGCTTGTCCGATCACTTGGTCGGCTTTTGATTTCTCTGAGAATCTCCGGAAGGCAACTTTCGGAATCGGCACTTTAGGTACTTTAATCCTTCTTGGCATCTTTATAAACTATGGTTCGGTAAGGGAAGGGAATTTCAACCCCTTCAGCATCAAAACGTTCCTTGATCAACTTGAACAACTCAGTTTTCATAATGAATCCGCTGATCGGGTCATCAGCCCAAGCATAAGCTCTCAGGTTAACCGAAGAATCTCCAAAGCCGATCAAGCGCACGATCACTTGTTCTTTTCCGGCCGCTTTTTCGGCTTCAGTCCTAAAATCTTTGCATGAGGGATGTTTCATGGCTTCCTCGCGCATGATCTTCATGGCCAGATCAATATCGCTGTCGTAACTTATCCCGATCTCAATGAACATACAGTTTTTAGATTCTCCGATCGAGGCATTGAGAATATTTTCGTTGCTCATGGTGCTATTTGGAATGATGTATCGTTCATTCTGAAAACTTCGGATCACCGTATGTCGCAAAGTAATATCCTCTACAATGCCCCACTCCAATCCGCCTACTTTTAGCATGTCGCCTACCCGATAAGGTTTGAATATTACGATGAAAATGCCGCCAATGATATTAGAGAAAGCCGCCTGCGAGGCGAAGCCAATTACCGCCGCCAACACCCCTGCACCGGCAAAAAGAGTAACGCCAATGGTTCTTAATGGAGGAATGGTATAGAAGATCAGAATGGTGGCTGCTAAAAAGAAAACGAAATTCACTCCGTTGGAGATGAAGGCCACGTTGGTTTGATTATTGAGCTCACCCTGGTCGATCTTTTTAAAGTATTTTCTGATCGCCCTTTTTAAGAACTTTGAAATGATCCAAGAGCCAATAATGATGACCGCAACTGCGATCCAGTAGCGAATAGAGAATAACCACTCCTGCTTCTCAAAGATCTCGTTAAACTTTTCCATTTTTAGTTGAGGTCTTCTTTACGGATTAACCCTTGGGCGAGCAATTCTTTCATCACGATCTCCGTCATGTCAGACTGGAAGGAGAATTCATATCGAATATCCGATACGTAAGCCTTAAGGCGCATTTTCAACAAGGATCGCCTTTCTTTCACTTCGTTCACAAAGACCACGCTGATGGCTTTATTTAGATACACGTAGCGCGAAACTCTGGCCGCTTCCAAAGCCAGCTGCCTCACCTTATTGGTATCTACATCGATCGGAAGATAGATCTCTGCAACCACCTGACAATTCGCTTCCCCGCTATTCGAATTGGCTACGGCTTTGTTCACTACCTCCGCATTGGGAATTGAGATCAAACTATCGTCTTTGGTAACGATCCTGGTTGAGCGTAAACCGATTTCTTTCACTTCCCCATAATCTTCTCCAATTTGGATTTTATCACCCAACTGAAACGGTCTGTCAAACAAGATCATCACCCCACCAAAAATATTCTTTAATATATCTTGCGCAGCAAATCCAATCGCGATCCCGATCGAAGCTAGTGCGGCATAAATGGCCTCAGTAGGGGGATTGAAAATTCCGTGAATGAGGATGAATATGGCGATGATCCAGCCTAGGATCTTAATAAAAGGGGGGATGCTTTTCAGCACGAAACGATACCGTGTACTTCTTTCTGCGAAGTTTTCTACCACGAACACCAAGAATCGAATCACGAAGTAGGAGAAGATCAGGAAAATGATTCCCCAAAAAACTTTTCCCCAAGAGATGATTTTACTCAGGTCTTTAATGGTGTTCTGGTCGACAGTCACATCCTCTTGCTTGGCTGCACTCAGTGAATCGGTCGATAAGCTGTCTGCGGTTTGTATAAAAACCGTGTCCATGAGGTAGATGGTATCAGCCGCTGGGCTTCTTTTTAAACTGTCTTGGCTGCCACTTACTTTTTCATTCCAGTCTTGCGGAACAAAACTTAATTGAGCGGTCAATGGCACTGCGAGGAACAAGCCCAAATACAATATGATGATCCTAAGCAAATTCATCAGTGAATGATATTTTTTTGACGTAACACATTGACTACTTGTCGGTAGAGTAATCGATTGATGATGTACCGATCGTCAGTCAGCTTAACGATCCCTTTGTCTTGCAAGACCATTAAGGTCATTTTGCTTTGCCATTCAGACTGTCGGAACAAAAGTGCATGTTCTTGAACACTCAAGCTATCATGAAGGAGTAAGGCGTGCAAGGTAAAAATGCCGTCTTCGTTCATCCCTGAGAGAAACTCAAATTTCATTTCTCCCATCATGCCGATGCTGATGGTATTGCCTTCCACTTCGGCAGTGGATCGCAGCCAATACAGCAAAGCCAAACTGATGTTGCTACTGGCAAATTCATTCAATCGTTTAAAGTACTTTTCTTTCAAGTAGGCCTGCCGATCATCCGGATCTAGCTTGCGCATCTTCTTGATGTCCTTTCTGGAGGGACGATTCATCTTGAAGTTCAAATTGTAACCGCTTACGCGATGTCTGCGCATGATCAAGCTTACCATTTGCTCATCACTGATCTTGTTCAGACGAATGTGATTCTTGAAATACGAATTGATCTGGATGGTTTTTTGCAAATAATGATGCGTGTAAGTGGTCACTTCGATCACCCAAAAGATCTTTTCTGAAGTGGCAGAGACCAGGTCGAACAATTGTTGTATAGCCTCAAAACCTCCGATTTTTTTCAGATAGAGATGCTGAGAGTCTTCAAACACCACTATTTTAGGCTTGGCTTCGAGCAGGGCATTGATCACCGCCTGCTGATCGTTCAATTCCTTTTTTTCAAGCAATTCCTCAAAAAGTCCTAAAAAGTCAGCTTGGGAAGAATAAGCGCGTTTAAGCTTGAATCGCAAGGTTTCCGGCCGGCCAACCTTTTCAATGAAGAAATTGATTAGACTGCTGGTGCCACTGCCTTTCTCCCCGCATACTAAAGTCGCTTCGAAGTTTCCAAGCTGCCAGCGTTCATAGGCCTTATTGATCAATTCCAGTTCCTGGCTTCTTCCCTCGAAAAAGATCTCTTCAGTCAAGGGGGCAAGACGGTAGAGTCGTTTGTATACATAGGGTAATTTGGCGATGGCTTCATCGGTTTTGACCAAAAACTCAGACAGTTCGCCGCTTAATTCTCCGGCTTTGGGTTGAATTCCGATCAACTGCCAGTATTTAGTGAGGGTCGTAGAGAATCGACGGTATTTATTTTTTGTTTCCTCGACCAAAGGAGGCAAATGCTTGCCTAAAAATCCAGAGACGCGGTCTCTAAAGGAAGAAGTCCGATTCATGGCTTTCGCAGTGGCCAGTTGCAGCCGTAGTTCCGTAATGTTGTCATTGTTGGTCAGTTTCACCAAACCCACACTGAGTTTCTCAACGGCTGATTTAAGCTGCTGATTTATGGTTTGCTGAAGCTTGACCAGATTGTCGGCAATATTGACTGTTTTGGCTTTCGTCCGACTCACCCCTTCACAGGCAATGTCACGGATGTCTGCTTTTTCTTCTTCTTTACTGTGTTCCTCTTCAACGGCATTTAGAGCGGAATCCAAATTATATTCGATGATTCCACTGAGTTCATTGAGCTCTGCTTGAAGGCTTCCAAGTTGTTCAATTACTTCGGTCTTCAGTTTTTTAAGTTCCTCACTAAATTCTTTAAGCAAAGAAACCTGGACCAGTTCACGGGGGTTGAATTGACTTAATTCTGAACGTTTGATGGGTGAGTCGTACTCGTTCTTGGCATAGATCAGTCGTTCTTCCTTCATGCGTTCCACTGCCTTACCGATCTTGAATTCCATGCGGTCGATCAGGTTTGGGAAGTCTTGTTCGTAGATCGATTCAATGGTCTTGGGAATGACCCTGCTTTCTAGGTCGTAGGCAATCTTTTCCTTTTCTTTCTTGATTAACTGATTGATTGCCCCCGAGTCTTCCTTCTGAATGGTCTGAAGCAACTGTTCAAACTGCTCTTCAATGGGTTTAAAATGCTCCTTGATGGTGCGGTCGATTCGACTTTGGGCTGAATTGGTAAGCAGAAAGTACTGCATCAAACCGAAATACTTGATGTGGTAGAGCTCTATATCGATCTGAATGTCATCCAGTTGAGCGAAGATCGAATTCTTCCAGCCTCCGAAGATGCGTTTATAGTTCACCAAGTACCGTTGTCGGCCTTCTTTCAGCTGATTGAGCGAATAATGCTTTCTACCCCATTCGATGGTGCCTACTTTCTTTATTGAAGAGCGAAAATCAGACTCGATCTGTCTAAAAGTTACCAGTCCTTTTTCTCGCCATTGGCTGAGCGATTCGTCCAACTTTCTTTGACTCGCAGCCAGGGTGTCACTTTTTTCTAGCTTTTCAAGCCTGCTGATCATCTCAAGAGGCGTTTGTTCCTCATCATTCAAGAATTCGGTTATGATCCCGTTAATGTTCTTGATCACTGCCCAGTTGATGTTGAGGTTACTGCATTTGGCGTGCATCAATTCATCAAAGGCGTAGAGGTTCTCGGCCACCAAACGGTTGATGAAGTATTGTTCGATCATCGACTTTAGCGGAATCTTGTGCGTCCAGTTTCGCTTTTCAATCTTCTCTTTTCTAAAGAGATTGGCAATTTCTGTGGGGATTCTGCTCAGTTGAAAAATGTGACGTTTGAAAAACTTCGCAAGCGTCAATAAGCTGCCATCTGCATTGGTCGGATAAAATCGCTCTCTACCTTGTTCAGCCTTATATTCTATCGGGCACTCCATTAAAAAGCTATCTGCTTTTTGGATGAAGCAACCGAATTCTTCTTCGAAGAGAATTTCCCTTTTTTCAGGAAACTCCTCTTCTAGTAGCCGGTAAATTGAGGTTTTGAGCCAGTCTGTCTCGTTGATGTATTTCGACTTGTCGTTTTTGCTTTCAACACGCCGAATGCGCTCCATATAACTGATGTAGAGTTCATCGCAAGCCTGCAGAAAACGCTTTTCTTCCTTGATGTCATCCTCCAGACATTCGAAGTAAGCGTCTAAAAATGAGTCTTTCAACTCTTGGCTCGATATTTCAGGCAGCGGACTCATTAAGGTATCAACATTAACCCTTGAAAGATAGCTAAAATCTAAGAATACTAACGATTCACAAGCCGATAAGAGATTCCAACGGAAAGATTCCACACGGCTTGCTGTGATTGGAACTCGTTGAAACGATTGGACCCATAACTTCCGTAAAGGTCCAGTTGAAGGTCATCATTTGCTAAATAGGCCAGACCCAAGCCTGCATTTAGCGTGTGAACATCTTCTCGAACGATGCCGAATCCTTCGGTAGCGAGCGTAAACCGTTCGCTCATGGCATAGGCAATATTGAGTATGTAAAAGCCCTGCATATTGGATTCGTCGACATTCCAGCGATTAGAGAAATTGTAATTCATCACTAGTTTATCGCTCAGTTGATTGCTGAAGTTCAATCTCAAAATCGGATCTGGATTATCGACCTTATACTGGCCAATACCACCGAAGTCGGCCGTAAATTGCACGCAGAATGCCGGCCAAATGCCTTGCTGTTCGGTTAAGGTTTGTCGAAACCCAATGGCGAAACTTTCGAGACCGGCACGATCCGATTGCCGATCTCCGGCAAAATCACTCTCGTCTTGAGCGAATGCATTGGTAGAAATTCGCAACTCAAAATCTTCTCTCAATCCGATTCGGAACATCCCGTCTGCTCCCTGAATCGCTTGCTCGTCGGCCAAAACTCCTTCAAGATCTGTTCCGATCAATGAGGTCCCTCCCAAATTGTAACCGATCTGCGCTTGATAAACCCCCTTGCCCACTGAATTGGTGCCATTGGCATTTCCCGGACGACCGGAGGCGATACTTTTGGCAAATTGAGCTTCTGCCGAAAGTGCGATCAAGGAGAAAAAGCAAAAAACGGCTAGCCTTCTAATCATACGGGGATGGCTAGAACAAGGCAATACCGGTATAATTAAATGGACTGATTTGTTTGAGTTCTTCTTTGATCTCTTTACTTACTTCTAAACCATCAATGAACTGGTGGATTGCCTTTTGGTCGATCTGGTGGTTTTGGCGGGTAAGGTCTTTAAGTGCTTCATAGGGCTGGGGGTAATGCTCCCTTCTCAAAACCGTTTGGATGGCCTCGGCCACTACCGCCCAATTGTTCTCCAGGTCCTTTTTGATCTTATCTTGGTTAATAAGCAGTTTGTCCATCCCTTTCTGCATGGATTTCACCGCCAGCAGACTGTGTGCTACCGGCATACCTACGTTGCGAAGCACCGTAGAATCTGTCAGATCCCTTTGCAGTCTGCTAATGGGAAGTTTGGCAGAAAGATGAGTAAACAAGGCATTGGCTACCCCTAGATTTCCTTCTGCATTCTCAAAATCTATGGGATTGACTTTGTGCGGCATGGCAGAGGAGCCCACTTCGCCTTCCTTGATCCTCTGTTTGAAATAATCCATGGAAATGTAGGTCCACAGATCACGATTCAGATCAATGAGAATGGTATTGATTCGTTTTAGCGCATCAAATAAGCGGGCTAAATTGTCGTAATGCTCCACTTGAGTGGTAGTTTGAGATCGATATAAGCCCAGGGTATCGTTCACGAATTCATTGGCAAAATCAACCCAGTCGATGTCGGGATAAGCCACGTGATGTGCGTTGAAGTTGCCGGTTGCTCCCCCAAACTTGGCTGAAAATGGGGTATCGATCAGGGAATTGTACTGTTCTTTCAATCGTTCTGCATACACCATGATCTCTTTCCCCAGGCGAGTTGGAGAAGCCGGTTGCCCATGCGTTCGGGCTAACATAGGCACATCTTTCCATTCGATGGCAAAGGCATTTAGTTCGCCGATTACTTCATTTAGCTCCGGGATGTAAACCTCTTCTATCGCATCTCTGAGGCTAAGTGGTACGGCAGTATTGTTGATGTCTTGAGAAGTGAGTCCGAAGTGAATGAATTCCAGCTGATCGTCCAAATTTGACTTGGCCAATTTTTCCTTGATAAAATATTCAACGGCCTTGACGTCATGATTGGTTGTCTGCTCGATCTCTTTCACTCTTTGCGCATCCGCTTCGGAGAAGTCGACGTAGATCTTCCTGAGGGCTATAAATCGATCTTCGTTAATTCCTTTCAGTTGGGGCAAGGGAATCTTGCAAAGCGCAATGAAGTATTCAACTTCTACTCGTACGCGGTATCTGATGAGGGCAGCTTCCGAGAAAAATGGGCTTAGTTCTTTTACTTTCTCAAAATACCTACCGTCAATAGGAGAGATTGCATTTAAGCTGTGGGTCGTGTTCATGCGGGAGTAAGAATTAAATGGTCTTTTGAATCTCTGCTTTAATAAAGGCAGCCAATTCATTTAAGTAAGCTTCAGAGAAATTAAAGCGGATGCCTGCCGCCTGATACACCTCATCGATGGTAGCTGTGTAACCCAGACTTAGGGCCTTTTTGTACTGCTCAATTCCTTTTTTCGGGTTTGCTCTATAATTTCGCCAAACTGCTACGGCCCCTAGTTGAGCAAATCCATATTCTATGTAATAGAAGGGGACTTCATAAAGGTGCAATTGCCTTTGCCAAATGTATTTTTCTGCTTCTGGGTAATCTGACCAGTCGACGAGTTGAGAACCAAACTCTCTGGATATTGCTAACCAGGCCTCAATTCGTTCTTGCTCGCTGTGACCTTTATGGGTATAGATCCAGTGTTGGAATTTATCGATGGTCGCCACCCAGCTAAGCGTTTTCGCCACATCAAACAATTGGTCTCGCTTAGCGCGATTGAGCTCATCTTCATTGGGGAAAAAGATATCCCAATGATCCATGCTGATCAACTCCATGCTCATGCTGGCCAATTCTGCAATTTCAGAAGGCAAGCTTTTATACTCTACTAGCGGAAGGTCGTTGCTCAAAACCGAATGCACGGCATGCCCGCCTTCATGCACCATGGTGGTGATGTCTCGAAAAGACCCTACTGCGTTCATGAATATAAAGGGCAAGCCCGATTCGTACAAGGGATAATTAAAACCTCCGGGAGCCTTGCCTTTCTTTGATTCCAGATCAAGATGTTTTCGCTTATCCATCTCCCTCAGGCAGTCGGCAAAAAAGGGATCTATTCGTTCAAAACAAGCGATGGTTTTTTGTAGCAGTTCTTTCCCGCCTTCAAATGGTTTAAGCGGATCTTTACCTTCAATATCAACTGCGGTATCGTAGGGTTTGAGCTGCTCGATCTGCATTTTTCCTCTTCGGATCTCATCAACCCAATTGGCCAGTGGAACAAAGCTATTCTTTACGCTTTCGTGAAATTTAAGGCAGTCGTCTACGCTGTAATCAAAGCGTCCCATTGCCTTGAACTTGTAATCTCTGTAATTGTCGAAAGCTGCATTCTTGCTGACTTGCTGCCGAAGCTCGATCAGCGTATTAAAGAGCGAATCCAATTCGTGCTTCACCGAAAGGCGTTTGGCGGTGATCAATTCGAAAACTGCTTTTCTTTCTTCGCGATTGGTGCTTTTTAAAAATTTAGCAGCCTGTTGTAAGGTATATTCCTTGCCGGAGTATTCAATGCTCAATTGACCGCTAATGGCTCCGAACTTTTGTGATTCTGCCTCCAATTCGGTGAATAGCGGAATATTTTCTTCCCTGAAAAGCTCGATCTGATTACGTACCTCCCGCAACAAGATCTCAATACCCTCTTCCGTGATCGACTCTTTGAACTCAGATTGGTCAAGCTTGCGATTCAACTTGTCTTCGTAAGGGGCTACCTGCGGACTGATCTCCTTGATGTAAAAATTAAAGGCGTCCTGATACGCTTGGTTATCGGTTTCGATGTTCATTCGAATGTAGCGCCAGGCAAACTCTTCTTCGAGCACAGACGCTAACTCGCTGCGATCTTTTAACCATTGATAGAGTGCTTCTGCGGAATCTAGATCCCTGCCCAATAAATGATCAAAGTATGTCTTTATGGTTTTCCAGTTGATCTCAAGATTTTGGGCCACAAAGCTGCGAACCCCTTTTTCGGCAATCTTCATTTGCGTTAATCTTTTTTCTTGTCTTTGGCGCCGGTTTTATTGGTTTTAGTGGCAGCGCTTTTCTTATTGGCAGGCTTTTTTACCTTTTTCTCGTTCTTTTTTTCCTTTGGTTTCGCTTTGGCCTTGCTTTCTTTCTCCGTTTTCTTCTCCTCTTTTAAAAGCCCTTCTTTGTGCAAAATGTTATACCACTGCACTAATTTTTTGATGTCTGAATTGTATACCCTTTCCTGATCGTAATTGGGCAGGAACTTAGCTAGAAAGTCTTTGAGATCCTGCGCAGACGACTTGTGCGAAATGGCCTCTTTGCCATCCAATCCGTCTGAGATCTTTTTAAATACTTCAGCCAATAACATGTCCTCTTCGTAGGTGTAAATGCTGATGTCTTCTAAACTGCTTACCCTTTGCGCACCGTGCACTGGAAAGCGTCTTCCTCCTCCCAGAGGCTCAACGATGATACCATTTTTTGTTTGAGAAACGATCTTGAAGAGTCCCGACTGTCCCGTAATGGAAATGATGCTACTTAAATTCATTGATTCTAATTCTAGAAAATAGTAAAGGCCCAAAGATACAATATTGTTAAGCGATGCACTTTTTCTACGCAACGATTATTCAAACACAGCCGTCTGCATAAGGTGAAATATGTCTATTTTAGACCTTGTTTTCTAGAACCATTTTATGAAGAAGTATTTACTGGGAATTTTTCTGTTCCTGTCATTTAACCTAATACTACCAAATACATCCTCTGCCACCCACCTAATGGGCGGTGAGATCACCTGGGAATGCAATGGGGCAGGAGAGTACGTATTTACTTTTAAAGTGTATCGTGATTGCAGTGGAAATAACATCTCTCCTAATGCTTCGGGCCTCATTCAAATTCACAATTACCCGAATGCCAATCAGGTGACGCAAGTGCCGGCGAACCAATGGACTACCGTTAGGAATGGAGACATTTCACCAGACTGTTCCGGCCCGGGTAGTTTTAGTTGTGCCAATGGGGATGACGAATCAGTTTTTGAGTATGTGAGAACCTTTACCCGAAGGTTGAATGGTACCCCGCCACCCGCAGGTTGGATCATCACCTATGATGACGTCGCGAGAAATGCCAACGATAATATATCAGGTCAGCCCGGAGTTACCTTGCGCGCCAAGATCTTACCACATTCCGGCACGGTGGCCGATACCTGTGTCGACAACTCGCCCCAATTTCAGGAGGTTGCTACTTCTTTGATCTGTGTAGGAATTCCGTTCAACTACAACCACAATGCGACGGATATTGAATTGGATAGTTTGGCTTACGAATGGGCAAGGCCCTTAAATGCAATTGGAACCAACCAGCTTTACCGAGAAGGCATTACGCCATCCGCAGTCGGTTACGATCCAGGGTACTCCTTCACCTCTCCTTTTCCCAGTGCTACGCAAAATCCAAACAACGTAGCGGCCACATTGGATCCAAATACCGGAGAGATCTCTTTGACCTCCTTTACGCCAGGAAAATACGTTTCGGTGGTGAAAGTGACTGCCTACAAATGCGGTGAGCCGGTTGCTGAGGTTTTCAGGGAGTTGCAGTCAAACCTGGCTACCAATTCGGTTTGTACAGGTAACGACAAGCCCGTGGTCCGACCTCCTTTTCGAGACGCCTCCAACAATTTTACTTTGTTCAACGATACAGTGAGGGCAGGGGATCTGGTTAACTTTAATTTACAGATCCAGGATTTTGCCAGTATCCCGCAAAACGGTGGCGATTCGGTAACCTTGATCGCTACAGGCCTTCAATTTGGGACCAACTTTACCAGTTCCACAGGCTGTTTTAATCCCCCATGTGCCACGCTTACAACTGCTCTGCCACAAACCGGCTTTCTGGGGGTTTCTAATTCTTTCAGTTGGCAAACCGATTGCAATCACGTGGCCTTTACAGACCAGTGCGTAAGTGGGCAAAACACCTACACTTTCGTGATTTCTGCCATTGACGACCGTTGTCCTTTGCCATTAAAAAATGTCGGTACCATATCGATCACTGTAGTGGCTGATTCCGTGATCGAATCTCCGCTCATTCATTGCGCAGACGTGCAGCCAAGTGGGGATGTAAGGCTGGAGTGGAATCCTACGCGGAACATTAACAACTCCTTTACTGCCTGGATGATCTATACAGCAACCGACCCCAATGGGCCATTCACCTTGTTGGATAGTGTCAAAACCTACGGTCAGGATAATTATGTGCACATGGGTGCGGATGCGCAAAACCAAAGAAGATATTATTTTATACGCTCTCGATCGGGCTGCAAGGGAATCGTGCAGAATGTGGCTCGAGATACCGTTTCTACCATTTTTGTCGATGCGGTGAACACCCCAACCCAGGTAGATGTGAGTTGGAATTCCGTGAGCAACCCCAATCCGCAAGGTTCGTCTGCCCAGTATCAATTCTTTAGGGAATACCCAATTGGCTCAGGATTGGGATTGTTCCAAAATCTTAACGGGACGAGCTTAACGGATAATTTTCCCAATTGTGAGGACTCCGTGCGCTACCGAGTGAATTTAGTGAATTCACTCGAGGGTTGTACGTCGAGATCGAACACGCTTTTTCATCAAGTTCAGTTTCCCGAACCTGTGGCCGCATTTAGCTCGCCCGCAGTCGCTTGTCCCGGAGATCCTGTGAGCTTCACCAACAATAGCACAATATCTGGGGGAACGGTTTCCTACCTTTGGGACTTTGGCGATGGTTCTCCGACCTCTACTCAGACCAGTCCAACCCATACTTACGCGAATGCAGGCACTTTCACAGTCGAACTGATTGCCAATACGCCCAAGGGTTGTGCAGATACAGTAAGTCAGACCATTCAGATCAGTTTGCCAAATGTGGATGCAGGTCCTGACCTTAGCCTCTGTTTGGGAACCAGTGTCCAAATCGGTGGAAGTCCTACATCCACTGCCGCAGGTGCTACCTATTCGTGGTCACCCACTGCATCGCTTAATAATGCGACAATTGCCAATCCTACTGCGAACCCAAGCGTAAATACCACCTATACCGTAACGGTTACTGATGGCAATGGATGTACCAATACGGATCAAGTTTCATTAACCATTACCTCTCCACCCACAGCAGACGCGGGCGTCGATCGAAATACTTGCGCTGCTGTAGCGGTGATGATCGGTGGGTCGCCAACCGGACCAGGAGGGGCAAGCTACAGTTGGGATAATGGGGCAACCTTGAACAATCCTACAGCTGCAAATCCTATGGCTAGTCCTAGCGTAACCACCACCTACACGGTTACCGTCAGCACGGGGGTGAATTGTACTTCCACAGATCAGGTAACCGTAGTAATAGACCCCTCGCCGGTGGCAGACGCTGGCGCTGATCAATCGGTATGTGCTGGATTTGGAACCTCTATCGGCAATGTGGCTACAGGTGGCACACCGGGGTATACGTATGCATGGACTCCCTCAGCTGGGTTATCGGCCACCAACGTAGCTTCGCCCACTGCCAATCCGACTACCACGACCACTTACACAGTTGTAGTAACAGATGCCAATGGTTGTACTGATGATGATCAGGTTACTGTTACCGTAAACTCTTCAACAGCTGATGCGGGAGGAAATTTCACCATCTGCGACGGGAGTTCAGTTACCATAGGAGGGAGTTCAAGTGGAACACCACCTTTTACCTATGCTTGGAATAACGGGGGGTCGCTCAGTGCGACTAACATTCAAACTCCCACTGCGAATCCCACCACCACCACCACCTATACCCTTACGGTAACAGATGGAAACGGATGTACCGATACGGATCAGGCTACAGTCACGGTAAGCGCCTTACCGGTAGTGGATGCAGGAACAGATCAGTCGGCTTGCCCGGGAGATATTCTGGTGATTGGCGGTTCGACGACTGGGCCAGCGGGCTCTTCCTACGCATGGAGCCCAACGCTGAACTTGAGCAACGCAAATGTGGCAAATCCTAGCGCCACGGTACTTAGTAGTATTACCTATACCGTTACAGTCACTGATTTGAACGGTTGCACCAATACGGATCAAGTGAACATTACCGCTTTCCCGGCATTATTTCCCGATGCCGGCCCTGATCAATCCATTTGTGATGGCAGTGGCGTGCAAATTGGAGGTACCACAACCGGTGGTAGCGCGCCATTTAACTATTCGTGGTTGCCCGCCGCTAGCTTAGACAATGCTTCCATTGCTAATCCAACCGCCTCTCCTGCGGTAACCACCACCTACACCGTAACCGTAACCGATAATAATGGGTGTTCAGCCACCGACGACGTAATCGTTAACGTAAGTACTTTGCCTGTGGTGGATGCAGGAGCTGATCAAAGCATTTGCTCCGGCGAAACGGTTACCTTAGGGGGTAGTCCGACTAGCCCTAGCGGAACAATTTTTGCCTGGAATAATTCAGGCAGCCTTAACAACCCAAGTGTGGCTAATCCCATTGCAAACCCCACTGTAACTACCATTTATACCGTCACGGTTACCGATGGGAATGGCTGCAGTGACACCGATCAAATAGAGATTACAGTAGACCCACTGCCCAACGTAGACGCCGGACCAGACCAAACCATTTGTGCAGGGTCGAATACGGTTATCGGAGGTTCTCCTACTTCGTCCTCACCGGGAGCTTCTTTCAGTTGGTCGCCTTCTGCTACCTTAGACAACGATGCCATTGCTAACCCAACTGCTTCTCCAAACACTACTACTACCTACACCGTTACCGTCACACATACAAACGGTTGTACTAACACAGATCAAATGACGGTGAACGTTGATCCGGCCCCCATCGTGGATGCGGGCAGCGATCAAGCGATATGCCTTGGCCAGTCTGCAGTGATCGGCGGCAGCCCAACCGGTCCGCTCGGATCTACCTATAGTTGGTCACCTTCTACGGCTTTAAGTAGCACGACCATCGCAAATCCCTCGGCAAATCCAACCACCAACACCACTTATACCGTCATAGTTACCGACGGAAATGGCTGTACCAATTCGGATCAGATTACAATTACTGTAAACCCCCTTCCTATCATTGATGCGGGTAGCGATCAAACCATTTGTGTTGGCGATGGCGCCCCCCTTGGTGGCAGTCCCACTGGGCCATCAGGGTCTTCTTACAGCTGGTCTCCTTCAGCCAGCTTAAACGACAATACAAGTCCAAATCCAATCGCCAGCCCAGCCATCACCACAACTTATACGGTCACTGTCACTGATGGCAATGGCTGTAGTAATACTGATCAAGTGGAGATTACAGTGGATCCATTGCCCAACGTAGATGCTGGTCCGGATATTTCAATTTGTATTGGTGCCTCATCTTTAATCGGGGGTTCTCCCACTTCAACCACCGCGAGTGCTACCTATAACTGGGCTCCTGCTGCTTCGCTAGATAATGCCACTATTGCGAATCCCACGGCAAGCCCAAGCGGCACTACCACTTACACCCTTACGGTTACCCACCCTAATGGCTGCACCGCAACAGATCAAATGACTCTCACCGTCAATGCTTTACCGCTCGCAGATGCAGGTTTGGATCAAGATCTTTGTACTGGCCAATCCATCACGATAGGTGGAACTCCCACTGGGCCAGCCGGATCATCTTACAGCTGGTCGCCTACCGCATCGTTAAATAATGCTGCAATTGCAAACCCAACGGCAAACCCCACGGCAAATACTATCTATACCGTAACGGTGACTGACCTTAACGGCTGTACCAATACCGATCAGGTTTCCATCGATGTGAACCCCTTGCCAAATGTGGACGCTGGCTCGGACCAAACCATCTGCGATGGGGAAAGTGTGAATATTGGGGGAAGTCCAACCTCCAACAGTGTAGGAGCTACTTTTGCTTGGTCACCGACTACCGGCTTAAATAGCGGCAACTTGGCCAATCCTACTGCTACACCTGCTACCACCACCACGTATACCGTAACCGTCACTGATATTAACGGCTGCAGTAATACCGATCAATTGACGGTCACCGTAAACTCCCTTCCGGGAGCGGATGCCGGGCCCGATCAATCCATTTGTGACCTTCAGTCTGTTGTGATAGGGGGGGCGCCGACTTCTTCGGCTAGCGGAGTAACTTATGCATGGGACAATGGGGCCAGTCTTAGTAGTAATAGTATTGCAAATCCTACTGCAACGCCAAGCTCAACCACCACCTACACCGTCATCGTTACGGATGCAAATGGCTGTTCCAGTACCGATGCAGTGACGGTAACCGTGAATCTTTTACCAACGGCTGATGCAGGCACCGACCAAACCATTTGCGACGGACAGAGTGCTACTTTAGGAGGAAGCCCAACCGGACCTCTAAACGCTAGCTTTAGCTGGAGTAATTCGGCAAGTTTGAATAATGCTTCCCTTGCCAATCCCATTGCTACACCTACTGTCACCACCACGTATACCGTAACCGTCACAGATATTAACGGTTGTACGGATACCGATCAAATTTTGATTACAGTAAATGATGCGCCTGATGCTGATGCCGGGCCTGATTTTTCCATATGTAATCTCTCCTCGATCACCATTGGAGGCAGCCCCACATCCTCTATTTCCGGAGCTACTTTTACGTGGAGCAATGGTGCCTCTTTAAGTGACGATCAAGCAGCGAATCCTACCGCGAGTCCGACTACCACTACCACCTACACCGTAACCGTAACTCATCCCAATGGCTGTACAGCTACGGATCAAATGACCATCACTGTTAATCCACTGCCTACTGCAGATGCTGGATTAGACCAATCAATTTGTCTGAACCAATCGGTAACTATAGGAGGTAGCCCAACCGGCCCAAGTGGATCATCATATAGTTGGTCACCTAGCACAGCGCTAAGCAGCACCAGCATTGCCAATCCGATTGCAAACCCGACCACAACGACTACTTACACGGTTACCGTAACCGATCTGAATGGCTGCACGGATACTGATGATATTGTGGTGACGGTGAACCCTTTACCTGACGTGGACGCAGGGGCAGACCAAACCATTTGCTCAGGTCAGAATGTGAGTATCGGAGGTTCACCAACCTCCTCAGTGACTGGAGCGACCTATAATTGGTCTCCTTCGGCTTCATTGAGTAATACTACTGCTGCCAACCCTATTGCCAATCCAAACAGTACAACCACCTACACGGTAACGGTCACTGACCTTAATGGCTGCACCAACACGGATCAAGTCTTAGTTAATGTGAATCCATTGCCAAATGTGGATGCAGGTCAGGATCTCGCTATTTGTGAAGGAGACAATACGGTAATCGGGGGATCTCCTACTTCTTCATCTTCGGGAGTGACCTATGACTGGTCGCCGGCGGGAAGCCTAAATGACTTCACTTTGGCGAATCCCATCGCTAATCCTGCTTCAACCACAACTTATACCGTAACCGTGACTGACTTAAACGGTTGTACTGATACAGATCAAATGACGCTGACCGTAAATCCTTTGCCAATAGCTGACGCCGGTGCTGATCAAGCAATTTGCGAAGGGGAAAGCGCAACCTTAGGTGGTGCGCCCACTGGACCCCCGGGTTCTAATTTTAGCTGGGCACCTTCGGCCTCATTGAGCAATGCTACGGCAGCCAACCCTATTGCTACTCCGCTTACCACCACCACTTACAGCCTCACTGTAACCGATGGGAATGGTTGTGAAAGTACTGACGATGTGTTGATCACAGTGAACCCTGCCCCAGTAGTCGATGCCGGCCCTGATCAAACGATCTGTTTCACCGATTCAGTGATGATTGGCGGCTTACCTACTGGTCCTGCCGGTGTCAGTTACAGCTGGAGCCCGGTAAGCGGTTTATCGGATCCGAGCGCTCAAAACCCAATGGCTTCTCCTAATGATACTACCAAGTACTTTGTGACCATTACCGATGCGAATGCCTGTACATCGATAGATTCGATGGTGGTTAACGTAAATGAATTGCCTCAGGTAGACTTCAATGTGGATGCACTTTGTTTTGGCGATTTTACGGCCTTTACTGATCAAACACAGCTAAGTAATAGTGGAATCCAATCTTGGAGTTGGGACTTCGGAGATAATCTCGGAAACAGCAACCTTCAGAACCCTGCTTATCAATATGCCAATCCAGGAGATTATCAGGTTAAATTAATCGTTACTTCAGACCTCGGCTGTATCGATTCAATTGTGCAATCCATCACCGTGAACCCACTACCTCTCGCTGATGCGGGTGCTGATCTTGAGATCTGCGCTTCTGATACAGTTGAAATAGGAGGTTCGCCAAGCGGACCGACGGCTGCGACTTACAGTTGGTCTCCCGCCCTAGGCCTTTCAGACGTTGCTGATCCAAATCCGATGGCATTTCCACTGACTTCCACAGCTTACAGTTTGAGTATTACCGATGGCAATGGGTGCATCAATTACGATACTGTTGAAATCAGTGTAAACCCTCTGCCAACCGTGACCTCGAATAACGATACGGCAATCTGTAAAGGAGACGATGTACAGCTTTCGGCTTCGGGAGGAGTGGCCTATTCATGGCAGCCTTCTGAAGGCTTGTCAGACCCTCAAATTGGTAATCCGATAGCTAGGCCGGAGAAAAGTACTGCTTATGTAGTATTTGGTGCAGACGCGAACGGATGTATCGACACAGACACCACTTTTATTCAGGTATTCAGCGTAGACTTTGATCCATCAAATGTCTCAGTCTGTTTTGGAGACAGCGTACGCCTAAGTCCGATCGTCGATAGCGACGGAGCATCCACTTTGAGTTTCAACTGGAGACCAATCTTGGGATTGGATGACCCAAATTCACCCTCACCGATGGCTTCCCCTCCGCTGAATTTGGATTATAGCGTTAGCGTGGAAGATGCTAAAGGATGCGTCGACCGCGATACCATTAGTGTTACGGTGGACCCCAACGCCAATGTTGATTTTGAATATACGATCTCACCACGCTGTCAAGGTGCGGTGATCGAACTTACCAACACCTCTACCTCAACAGATGAATTTGCATGGAAGATCAATGGTGAGTTGAAAAGTAGAGAATTCAATCCGGACTTGGGACTTGATTTTAAAGTGGAGAACACGGTGACCTTGATTGGTTCCAATGCCAGCTGCACAGATTCCATTACCAAAATTATTGAGCCTACCAGCTTCGACGACATATTTAAATTTAGAGATGCCAATGTATTTACGCCGAATGGGGACGGGATCAACGATATTTTCGATCCTGGTTTTGAAGGAGAATTTATCGGCTGCGTTGATTTTAGGATCTACGATCGCTGGGGCAAAAAGGTCTTTGATTCCAACAGTGGCCAATACGGCTGGGACGGTAGAACCCAATACGGTGACCGTGCTGCCACAGGCATGTATTTCTACATCATCAATATTGCCGATCGGGAAATTCGCGGATCCATTTATTTACAGCGGTAAATTTAACTCCAGATTCATAAAGTTATTTCCCGTAAAGCGCTTGTTCAAAGAAACTACTTAACTAGAAAATGATTTGGGATGCATTATTTTAGTTGGAAAAAAGGTTTTTTCTCTTCCAGGTACAGGCTATTAAATGCCGCCAAAGAACAACATGGCCAGTTTCATCAACCTACTTTCAAACCTTACTCATTAGGAAGCTGGGATGATACAGACCTTAAGTTTAAAAAGAAAGGGTTCTTCAGCTCTGAGTCAGATATTATTGACTTGAAGAAAGAGAAGGTAATTGGCACCATCAGGTTCAATGGATGGGGAAACAAAGCGAAAATCAGTCTAGACCAAAAAAAATACTCATGGAAGTATGACAACTTCTGGGGTACAAAATGGAGTATTTCTGAAAATGAGGATGTGCTATTCCGATATGAGAGCTCATTTAGTAATGGTGAAATCGAATCAGTTTCAGATGACAAAGTTCTTTTGCTTAGCGGAATATACGTGCATAACTATTACCTCGCGATCATGATCGTGATTGCTGTGTCCACTGCTTTGATTGCTTCTCGGTAATCAAATCCTTAAAGAAGAAAAATAGATTTGATATTAAGATTCCCAAGGTTTCATCAGACTCTGCTTTGGTCTTAAGATATTTCTACATGCTTACGATCTGGAACTCAGTCCTTCTGTTCTTTGCTCTGCCCTCTGGCGTAGCATTATCAGCAATTGGTTGGTTCGCCCCATAGCCTTCAGATTTGATCCTATCGGATGCAATTCCGTTTTCTGCTAAGTAATTTACCACCGATTTTGCTCGATTTTGGGAAAGTGTTTTGTTGTAGGCATCAGATCCTACATTATCGGTATGGCCCATCACCTTGATCTTCAGGCTGGGGTTTTGGTTCAGGAATTCGATCAGTTTATTCAACTCCACTTTCGATTTTCCTTTCAATTGATATTTATCGGTCTCAAAGAAAATATTCTTCAAGACGATCTTCTTTCCGATCTCGATCGGCTCAAGTGGAATGTTCTTTTTTACAGGCTCCAAAGCAGTGCTTTCTTCCAATGCAAAATTTTCGGAATAAAACAAATACCCATCCTTAGATACGTTCAAGGCGTATTCTTTTCCTGCCGGTAAAGTCATCAAAAATTCACCGTTTACCGGGTCAGAATAGGATTCGACCACGAGCTTTGAGCTTTCGAGGTCGATCAATTCAAACTTCGCTTCCAATGGTTGATCAGTGTTGGAATTGGAGATTACGCCAGCGAAATAGCTTACTTTTTGAGGAGCAAATTTCTCATCCAATTCGAATTTGTAAAGGTCGAGCTCGCCAAATCCCTCATCCCTATCGGAAGCAAAATAGGCGGTTCTTCCGTCTGAAGCCACCAATAAGCTATTCTCATTTTTATGGGTATTGATTGGATAGCCCAGATTGACCGGTTCACCCCATTTTCCGTTCTCATCTTTGCGACTGATAAAGATGTCTAGTCCTCCCATGCCCGGGTGACCATCCGAAGAAAAGTAAAGGGTTTGACCATCCGGATGAATGAAAACTGATTCTTCATTATAGGGAGTATTGATGGTATTGCCCAATGGAACGGGCTTGGTCCATCTTAAATCTTTAGTGAGTTCAGCTACGTAAATATTTCCATTCATGCTACCGCGCTGATCCCTTAAACCCCTTATAAAGTACAGTGTTTTGCCATCGGAAGAAAAGGAAGGTTGGGTTTCCCAGTGACGGCTGTTGATCGTTTGGCCTAAATTATAGGGTATGCCCCAATTTGCGCCTTTACGCTGAGAATAGAATAAGTCGCAACTCCCCATTCCTTGTCGATTTCCGCCATAATTCCCATAGAGCTCACAAGCAGTAAAGATCAATAGCAGCCCATCTGCAGAGAGCGACGGAGCTCCTTCATTCATTTCAGTGTTGATCGGTTTTTGGATGTTATACGCGTTTTGCCACTGATCCTCTTTTTTATGGGCCATATAAAAATCTTCGTTGAATCCTTCAGGTGCCGACTTTGACGCAAGCCTTCTCGTGAACAGAATGGTCTGTTCATCTACGGTAAGAGAAGGAAAGTATTCTGCCTTGTCGCTATTGATCGAGGGGCCTAGATTAATGGGCTTGAATTTCACCGGATTGGCAATGGCTGCTATGGCAAAGTCAATTTTTTCCACTTGTCTTTTTGCTTCATTTCGCATCTGCTGATTTTGATGATCGGATTGCAAATAGCTTTGGAAGAAACCTTTAGCTTCCTTGTAACGACCATCATTTAAAATCAATCTGGCAAGAAAAAAGTTATTGTTAGGAAAGAGTTGCTTGCCATCGATTTGAATGGCTTTTTTAAAATTCAGCTCGGCTGTTTCGTAATCACCCTCATCTACATTTACATAGGCCAGCATCGACCGCGCTTCCACAAAAGAAGCATCTTTCTCAAGGCAATCAGCTAAAAGGGTTCTCGCCTCTTCGTACCTCATTTCCCGATATGCGGAACGCGCTTCCGTGAAGAGCTTGATTGCTTTTTTATTTTGACTGCTGTATTCTTGGGCTTGCAAGGGTGCTGGTGTCTGACAAGCAAAGAATAGCAGAATAGATAGAAAGACTAAGGTATATCTAAGAATTTGTGACTTTGAAGGCTGATTCTCCATGCTGGATTTTCTTTTATATAGTTAATGATCAGTTCTTGCATTTTGTCGGCCTTGCTCCATTCTGGTTGAAGGTAGAGCAAACAGTCTTTAGACACTTTTTGCCGTTGTGATTCAGCCCATCTAAAATCATCTTGATTGTAGATCACTACCTTCAGTTCATTTGCTTTTTGGTAGATCTCTTCTTTGGGCTCCATTCTTTTTTTTGGAGAAAGGCAAATCCAGTGCCAAGTTCCACTTAAGGGGTAGGCTCCCGAAGTTTCAATCGCCAGCTCAAAGCCTTTCTCTATTAACCGATGGGTAAGCAGGTTTAGATCATAGATCAAAGGTTCCCCACCCGTGATTACGGCAAATCTGCCAGGGTATGAGGCGGCTTTTTTAACGATTTCATCGATCGATACCAGCTGTTCGCGGCCTACTTCCCAACTTTCTTTTACATCACACCAGTGGCAACCTACATCACAGCCGGCTAGGCGAATAAAATAGGCTGCTCTTCCGCTCATGAAACCTTCACCTTGCAAGGTGTTAAAGGCTTCCATTACCGGAATTTCAGTGGTATGATCGTAATTCAGTTGCTTCACGAAAAAGGTTCAAAGTTAAGCGGTCAAGATGCATAAAAAAAGCCCTTCGAATCCTGAAGGGCTTTTATGATTAGAATATGGTTTTTAATTGATCATCACTTTTTCCCTGATCTGACCATTTTTAAATTCAATGATGTAGATTCCCTTATCGAACGCGCTAAGGTCAATCTCACCATAGTTCGCATTGATCTGAGTGCGGTAGATGTTTCTACCCTGAAGATCAAATACTCTTACCTCTCCGATCTGTTCTTCCATAAGGTTTATTCTAAATAGACCTTCTGATGGGTTAGGGAATAAGGTATATTGGCCTGAAGTGCTGCTTTCATTCAAGCCGACGGATTGGTCGGTCAGACTGAAATCGTCGATTGCGATGTCGCTGCTAAATCCTGGGCCGGTGGTGATTCTAAATCTAATGGTAATGGTATCTCCCGCATAAGCACTAAGATTGAAACTTCTCCTGTTCCATACATTACCGAAATTGCCTGTCAGCGGGGTAAATACATTATTGTTCCATTCGCCATTTGCGAAAATATCGACTGCCAAGGAACCTACATTGCTACCATACATATGATAGGCAAATTCGAATCTGGGATTGAACGTTCCATTCAGATCAAAACAGGGGGTTAATAGCTCTGCTACTCTACCAAAACAATCGTTTGAAGCTTCGGTGTAGAGATACTTACCTGTGGAAGTACCGGGATTCGCATCGAAGAAAGGTCCTGTATTATTAGATGGAGTACCACTTAAATCCACACGCATATCCACATCATCAACGCTGTTGGAAATATTGGTCCATCCATTGCTTAACGAACAAACGGTCACTCCACAATTGAAGGTGGTTGGACATGTCGAAAACGATTCAAAATTCATACTGTAAGGCACGGTGAAGATCACCGATGGAATCAGGGTCACGTCTCGTGCAATGGAATCGTTAAATTCATTTAGATCTCCACTCAAGTCTACAATAGCGCTGATATTCGTGCTACTGGATGCACTTACCGAAACCGAATCACTAAAGGTGAAATTCTGAGTGGCTAATGAGGCAATCGGACCGCTTAAGGTATCAAAATATAGGTTGGAATTTATTCTAAGTCTTAATGGCACATTACTAAGCGTGGTATCACTGTAGTTTTTAACTGATATAGTGACAGCCTGTTTACTTAAAGAAGGACTACAATTTGGAGAATAACGTTCAGGGCTCACAAAGCTCTTGATTGATAAGTCCTCCGCTAGTATGCAATCAAAAGTGTTTTGTGGTAGTTCGATCGCATTTGAGCGTTCACCAACTATTCCGTTCCCTCTTGCTCTCACAGCCACCCAATTTTCTTGGCGAAAATCGAGATTATTGATGGTAAATTGTGTAGTTGTAGTACTTCCAACGGAGTCCATGTGCGTTGCACCCAATACGAAAATATCGTATGAAGTTGCTCCAGATACAGCATCCCAGGCAATCGCTGTCGAATCCGGACAAACAAATTCAGCTCTTACGTTTGAGGGTTGGCGAATAATTGAAACACCTTGTGGACTTACCCCACTTTTTCCATTTCTAGAAACTCTAAATAGGGCATTGCCTGTGACTGTATTAGGTACAGTGATATCGAGATGTCTCACCGTTGAGCCAGGCGTAGCGATCGTTGACCATGACGCACCACCATTAGAGCTATATTCTACCGTGAAACTTCCAGATTGATTTTCAGGGGCATCCCATCGGATGGTTTCCCGTTGAAAGGGCACCAGTGGTTCGCCGCCTGCGGGATAAGTTACGGTAATACTATCTTCAATGGTTTCCCATAGAAGAAAGTACTCTTGTGGTCCATTTGGAATCGCGGTACCGTTCACAAGAATGCGATAGGTGCCTGCAATCGCAGAATCAACTTCTACCTGCTCTACATTATTCAAGTCGTCAACCCCGTTGGTAGCTGGATTTCCTAAGGTAGAAGCATTAGCTGTAGGGTTTAGCACGTAAGGTAAAAGGGTATCATTGTTAGGAGTTACTACCCTTAGGTCTAAATCATTGATCAG
>JGI12109J20283_10014438_pt1 | contig 28819 bp, 31 predicted proteins | sample ElkSlonscriptome_12_FD_20283 | JGI IMG/M metagenome (IMG submission 20283)
AGCGTGGGAGCGCGCCCTGTCGGGCCTAGTCCTCGACCGCCTTCACCAGCCGCCGTTCCATTGGCGCGAGGACATTGGCAAGCTCATGCCCGCGTTTCAGCACCTGGCCGTGTTCGCCGAACAGGGTCCACATCCCTTGCTTGTTCCTTAGCGCCGGGCGCTTTTCCAGCCGGGCCTGCGGGCGTTCGGCGGCGCGGCGAAAGGTAGAGAAGCTGGCAAAGTCCCGCTCAAAATCCATCGCATAATCGCGCCATTCGCCAGCCGCTACCATCCGCCCGTAAAGATCAAGAATGCGCTGCAATTCATCGCGCTCAAAGGAAACCTGGCTCCTCGTGCGGCCAGGAAATGCAACGATTTGCCCTGTTGCAGGGCTGTTCCTTGCGCTCATAAATCACCTGTCCCGGTTTTGCTGCCGAAATCCAGCCCGGGCTGGGTGGCCGCATCGGGATCGCTTGCCGGGTTCGGCGCTGAGGAGGCCGGAGCCGAGTTTCGCGCCTTTAATGCGAGAACCTCTGCGCGAAGGGCCTCCAGTTCGCCTTCGAGCTTTTCGATGCAATCGATCCGGTTCCCCTCGGCATCCTCGCATGCGGGCGTTGTGCCATAAGGGATGAATTCCCGGATCCATTCTTCTGCCGGGATAAGCGTGGAGCGCGCTTTGAAGCCGACCATGGTGGCACCTGCCGGCACATCTTCCATCACCACTGCATTGGCTCCCACCCGCGCGCGCTCTCCCACAGTGATAGGTCCGATAATCTGCGCCCCCGATCCGATGATGACGTTGTTGTCCAGCGTCGGGTGGCGCTTTCCGCCCTGCCCGTTGGTGGGATTGGTCCCGCCCAAAGTCACACATTGGTAGATCGTCACATTGTCACCGATTTCAGCCGTCTCGCCGATCACTGTGAAGCCGTGATCGATAAACAGGTTCTTGCCGATCTGCGCCCCTGGATGAATGTCAATCGCGGTCAAAAACCGGGCTGTATGGTTCACGAAACGGGCAAGAAAATACAGCTTTGCTTCAAACAGCCAATGCGCGATGCGATGCATGCCCAGCGCCAGAACACCGGGATATAACAGGATTTCCCAGCGCGAACGCGGCGCGGGATCGCGGGATCGCACGGAATCCAGATAGGCTTTGAGCCGGTTAAACACGGCGCTGTCTCCTCCAGCTGCTGGCCCAACAATCCATCACGTTCCAAAAAAATGCAACCAAGGCGCTCTTGTTCCTAGAGAAGGTTCCCTTGCTCCGGGCCTTGCAGCGCTTCGAGAGCGGCGCGCCAGATCGAGAGCGTGGCGGGTGCGCTGCGCTCCAGGCTGATACGATCGATCGATCGCACCAGGGTTTCAAGATCGGCAAAGCTGCGCGGGGAACGCGGCACGAGGTAATCGGCAGCTCCGGCGGCAAGCTGTAGGCCTCGCTGCTGCGCCAATGCCTCGATCAACTGCCCGGCCATTGCATCATCGGGTTCGCCCAGTTCAAGTTGCAGCGATCCGCCAAGGCGCGAGCGCAGATCAGGCAGGGCGATCTCCCACGGCTGCGCGCCCGATATGATCAATAGCGGCTCTCCTGCCCGCAGACCGCCTTCTTGTGCGGCGTTCCAGCGATGGAAAAGCGCGTTTTCGTCCATGCTATGTGCATCGTCTATCACATCCACGCCCTGCGCGCCCGTCCAGCGGCCCAGCAGCGATTTGCCCGACCGCGCCGGGCCGGTGAGAACAGCGGTGTGGAACGGCCAGCGCGAAGGATCGCGCAAAGCGTCGATCACATGGGCGTTGGCATTGCCCACCACAATGCGGCTGGCCTGCCGGGACCCGGCGGGTTCAAGCGGCAGGGCGATCTGGTGAGTGGGTTTGGACATGCGCGCCACACAAGCACCGGCAGGCTCTAGCGGGAAATCGCCAGCGTGCTGCCGTTCTGGCGGACAGTGAAGCCGCGAGACCGCAGCGCGGCGGCGAGTTCTTCGGCAGTGCCGCCATAAGCGACACTCATCACCGAAGTGCCTCCCATGGCCGTGCTGGTGACACCAAAGGAACGCACGCCCTCAACCGCGCGCACACCTGTCAGCGCGGCATCGAACGAAGCAGCATCGGGTGATGCAAACTGAACCGTGATATTGCGCACTGTCACCCTCTGTTGCGGCGTATCGATAGCAGGCGGGGCTGGGCTGGCAGTGCTCGATTGTCCAGCCTCGCCTGACGCTTCCCCGACCCCGGTAGTAGCAGCCTCGGCATTGGCGGCCTCGCGTGACTGGATGGCCTGGCCGATCTCGATCAGGCGTTGCAAGGCGGGGTCCACCTCGCCCGATCCGCCAATGCGCAAGGTTGGATCGGGCCGGAGCTTTCCATCCGCCAGCGCGGCTTCGAAAATCGTGTCCATCCTGACAACCGCTTTATCCAGCATCTCGTCAAGCATAGCGGGTTCTTGCGCGGTCATTGTGAAACTCTCCAGCACCCGGCTATCAGGCCCGTAACGCGCGGTGAAAGCCCCGGTAATCGGCCCCCCGGGGAATTGATGTTCAAGCCGGACGGCCGCGACAAGGATATCGGCCGAACTGTACTGGTCGAGCGTGCTTCGCCACCAGGTGCGCGAGCGTCTGCCGGTCTGGCCAAAATTGATAAGCAGCGAATCCCCGCCCGCACCGCTGGGGCGCACATAATCGATGCGGCTGCCTCCCGGATTGAACCCAGCCCAGGCGCGCTGCCATGGATTGCGCACTTCAAAAGTTGTGTAGGTGCCCGCGTTCACTGTTACAGGCACAAGCAGCATAGGGGCCGAACTGCGCGCCCGCGCTCGCCCGCCCAGATACTGGCCCGCACGCTGGCGATCAAAAATCACGCCCAGCGTCGCAATGTAGCGCTTTGGCCCCAATTGCTCACGCTGGATGACGATGGAGGAGACAAGTCCCGCAATCTGCCCGTCGGGCAATTTGGGACCACCCGCCTTGGCCCATGCTTCACGCTGGGCCTGCCGCCATCCGGTTTGCCGCGCCTCTTCGGCCGAGCTTGCTGTCACATCGACTTCTATCCCGCGAATCTCGAAATCTGCGCTGGGCGCTGTTGGCGCAATGCCACGATCGCCGGTGACTTGAGCCAGAGAAATGGCGTAGGCACCGCCAAGCAACACGATCGCAAGCAATGCCGCGCCATAGCGCGCAAATCCGCTTCCCCGGAAAACGGGGATCTGGAATGCCTTGCGAAAGGGCCGGGAAGATTGCGTGTGCGTGTGCATCGGGGAAAATCCTCCACCCTTTGCCCAATGCCGAGTGGAATTCCAAGCGTGAAAGGCTAAAGCTGGACAGATGGAAGACAAGAATTCTCCTTACACCTACGCCCAAGCAGGGGTGGATATTGCTGCAGGCAATGCTCTGGTCAAAGCCATTGCGCCGTTGGCCAAGGCGACGGCGCGCCTCGGCGCCACCAGCGAGCTTGGCGGCTTTGGCGCCTTCTTCGATCCCAGGGCGGCGGGCTATAACGATCCGCTGCTGGTGGCGGCGAATGACGGGGTTGGCACCAAGCTGAAGCTCGCCATCGATCATGACCGGCATGACAGCGTTGGCATTGATCTCGTCGCCATGTGCGTCAACGATCTGATCGTGCAAGGAGCAGAGCCGCTGTTCTTCCTTGACTATTTCGCCACCGGAAAGCTCGAAAGCGGAATCGCCGAACGCGTGATTTCCGGGATTGCGCAAGGGTGCAAACAGGCAGGCTGCGCGCTGATCGGCGGCGAGACGGCAGAGATGCCGGGAATGTATGGTGCCGGCGATTATGATCTGGCCGGCTTTTGCGTGGGCGCTGTGGAGCGCGGCGAGCAATTGACGGGCGAACGCGTGCGCCCGGGCGATGTGCTGCTGGGCCTTGCATCATCCGGTGTGCATTCGAACGGCTTTTCGCTGGTGCGCAGGCTGGCCGCCGATCTTGGCTGGAAACTCGATCGCCCCGCTTTGTTTGATCAGGAGCGCTTGCTGATCGATGCCCTGATTGAGCCAACTCGCATTTATGTCGCCAGTCTGCTGCCGCTGATCCGCGACGGGCTGATCCATGGGCTATCGCACATCACCGGCGGCGGGCTGCTGGAGAATATTCCCCGCATATTGCCGCAAGGCGCGCACGCGATGGTTGATGCAGACCTGTGGGATCAGCCGCGCCTTATGGCCTTTCTGCAAGCCCAGGGCGCGATCGAACCTGAGGAAATGGCCCGCACGTTCAACTGCGGTATCGGGATGGTGATCGCAGTGCCCGAGGACACGGTAGAGCCCGTCGTGAAGCGGCTGGAAGCGGCGGGAGAAAACGTCCTTCGCGTGGGCCGGATCGAAGCCGGTGAACGCGGCTGCAGCGTGCGCGGAGGCCAGGGCAAATGGGGCGCACGTTCGCCCTGGGAGGCAACCCATCTTGGCTAACGCGCCCAACCAGAAAGCCAGAGTCGCGATCTTTATCTCGGGCGCTGGCACCAATATGGCCGCGCTTCTCTATGCCAGCCGTCTCGAAAATTCGCCGTTCGAGATTGTGCTGGTTGCCAGCAATGTCGAACACGCAGAAGGGCTTGGTCTTGCGCGGCTGGAANGCATTGAGACCTTCGCGCATTCGCACAAGGGCCATACGCGCGCAGACCATGACGCGGCGATGGAATCTGCGGTGCGCAAGGCAGGCGCGCAATACATTGTGCTTGCCGGATATATGCGCATCCTGACCGAGGGATTTGTCGATCGCTGGGCGGGCCGCATTCTCAACATTCACCCCTCGCTGCTGCCCAAATATAAGGGGCTCGATACCTTCGCGCGCGCGATCGAAGCAGGAGACAGTCACGCAGGCGCCAGCGTGCATATTGTAACGCCCGATCTTGATGCAGGCGCGGTTCTGGCGCGCGCTCGGGTGGCGATTGCGCCCGATGATACGCCGCAAACCCTTGCGCAGCGTGTGAAGCTTGCCGAACATCAGCTGTTTCCGCGCGCTGTGGCTGATTATATCGGCCGCGGGAATGATCCCGATTTTCTCTACCAGCGCCTCGCCGAAATTGCGCTGGCTCTGCCGGAAACCCACGCGAAAGAAAGCCACGGTTCACCCGGCTTTCGCGTGGGGTCGCACAAAACGGGCAAGTTCTTCGCCTACTTTCACACCGGCCACCATGGCAGCGCGCATATCGCCGTTCTGGTAAAGACCAGCGGGCTTGATGAAGTCAACGGCCTCGCCGAAGCCCAGCCGCAGACCTATTTCAAGCCCGCTTATTACGGCGCGAGTGGATGGGTGGGATTGATCCTCAACCGGCCCGATATCGACTGGGCGCATGTGAGCGACTGGGTCGAGCGCAGTTGGCGCAGCGCCGCGCCTGCGAAATTCACCAAGCTGCTGGATGCAGCGGATGCGTTCTAGCCCTCATGCGCGTTAGGCCCCCTCCCCCGCGCCCGCATCCACTTCAGCGCAGTGCACGCGTCGATGCGGCGAACCGCTTTTTCGAGCAAGCCTGGCGCAAACGGTGGTTCTCCTCCCCTGCGCTTGATGCAGACGAGCTGTGGCATTGTGCAGCAAAACGGTTCGGCGATGATGCGCCTCTGGCAGAGCGCTGCGGGCGAAGCGATGAAGATATCGCAGATTTCCGCGAGCGGCTGCAACATCTGGTGACCGCGCTGCGCGAGCAGGCGGAGCTTAACGCTCTTGGCCGGATCATGGCGCACGGCCAGCTTGAGCGCGTCATCCGCAATCGGCTCGGCCTTGGCAAGGTCTGGCACCGGCAGCCCGAGCTGGTGCGCACACCGATAGCCGCGCCTGTCATCGTGATCGGGCATATGCGCAGCGGTACCACCCGCATCCACAAACTGCTCGCGTCAGACCCGGCGCATTCGCACACACGCTATTGCGATGCCTTCCACCCTGTGCCCGCCAGGCCTGATTTGCGCCGGGCCAAGGCGTCGGCAGAGATTGCTGTGCTCAGCGCTCTCAATCCGTGGTTGCAATCAATCCACCCGATTGCGAGCAGCGCGGTGGAGGAGGAACTTGGCTGGCTGGCTGGCGCTCTCCAGCCTTCGATCTACGAATCGCAATGGCATATCCCCGCCTATTCTGCCTGGAGCGAGGCGCGCGATGCGCGCGCGGTTTACCGCGAATTCGCGCGCATCCTGCGCACCGATGCCGCGCATCGCGGCAATGCGGCCAAGCCCCGCATTTTGAAAGTGCCGGTATTCTCGGAAAACCTGCCAGACCTGTTGGAACAGTTCCCCGATGCGAAACTGGTCGTGGCCGAACGTGCGCATGGCGATGTGCACCGCAGCGCGGTTTCGCTGGTCGCAAACCAGATGGCGGTGCAGTCCGACAGCTGCGATCTCGCGACCATCGAAGCCGAATGGCATCGCAAGATCGAGCTGCGCGAAAAACGCCGCGAAGCCGCGTTGCGTGCGTGGAGCGGGCCGCTAGTGCGGCTGAGCTTTGAGGAAATGAACGATGACTGGGAGCGGGCGATCACGCGTGCCTACAACCAGCTTGGTCTTGCGCTGACGCCAGCAGCGCTTGCAGCTATGCGGACCATGATGGCCAAAAGCGATCAGGGCCCCCACCGGTCGCATTCAATGCAGATCAGAGACTTTACCACCGCATAGCAAAAGGGCCGCCCCGGCAGGACGACCCTTTATCAAACACAGCAGACAATGTGTGCCACTTAGCCGACGATTTCATCATCAGAAAAGAAGAACGCGATTTCAATCGCAGCATTTTCTTCGCTGTCCGAACCGTGCACTGTGTTTTCACCGATTGAGAGCGCCAGCTCCTTGCGGATCGTCCCGGGCTCAGCGTCAGCCGGGTTGGTTGCGCCCATAACTTCGCGATTGGCGGCGACGGCGTTTTCGCCTTCGAGAACCTGCACGACAACCGGCTCGCTCATCATGAATTCGACCAGCTCACCGAAAAAAGGGCGCTCTTTATGGACAGCGTAGAAGCCTTCGGCCTGCTCGCGGCTCATATGGATACGCTTGGAGGCAACCACGCGAAGGCCAGCATCTTCCAGCATCTTGGTGACAGCGCCGGTGAGATTACGTCGGGTGGCATCGGGCTTGATAATCGAAAAGGTGCGAGTGATCGCCATGGTATTTTTCCTTGATGAAAAAGCGCGCACAAAGCGGCGCGAAATGAATTGCGCGGCCCCTAGCCCCCGATCACCGCCAGTTCAAGTTTCGAGTGAAACGATTTTTCGCAAGGGTCCGAGCCCGGCCGTGCCGGGGACCCGCTCAATCCACGCTGCTGCCCACAGCAAGCTGCGCGCTGGTGCCTCCTGCGGTGGGGCTGGCAATGATCGAGAATGTGAGGCCTTCAGAGGATTCTCCCCCCACCATCTTGCCGCCATTGGTGGTCATTTCCATCTGGATTTCGATCCCCGCCGCTTCAGCCTGCGCCTTGTAAAAGGCCGCGACCGTATCCGGATCATCGCTGGTGGTCATAGTCAGCAAGTGCCTGAGCCCTCGCCCTGTTTGACCACGGTGTTGGCCACCACTTCGCCTCCGGGATAGGGCGTGAACCCGCCTGGCAGATCCACCGGCACATCCGCGCCCGAACGCATCGTGGCCGTTCCATCCTCGGTGGTGATGGTTGCCGTTGCCTCACCGGTTGAATTGTCGATTGTGTATTCGCCCGTCTGGCCATCGTCATCGGAGAACGTGCCCGAGCTTTCAGAGCCGCATGCGGCCAGCAGAAATGTGGCAGGCGCAAACAGCCCGAGCGATATAGCCGAATTCAGACGCATGGTGGTTTCCCCCGATTGCACAGCGATATTCTCCCATCGCGCGTGCCAGTGCAAGCGCTTAGGCGACCTTCACCCATTTTCCGCCGTCCTGACGGAAGAAAGCACGCTCGCGCCCTTCGCGCTCGCCCAGCGCTTTCCAGGTCTGGCGAGCATGCTGGATGCTCGTCTCGTCAAACAGCAGAAAACATCGGGCAAAGTCAGGCGCATCGCGGAACCGGCCATCGGCAAAGACCGCATGAGATGCGCCGTTGGCCGCATCGAGACTGTCCGAAAGCAGAATGGGCTGCACCTGCGGCCCAGCGCCGCCTGCCTCGCCATTGGCAAGGAAGCTCTCGGGGCCTGCCTTCCATAAGGCTTTCGAAATTGCACCGCGCTGATCGGCATCCGCGCTGACAACAAGCAGCCTTTCACCCTGATCCAGCACGCGCTGGGCGATAAGCGCGGTAACCTTCTCGACCGGATCACGCGATAATTGCCAGAAATCGATCTTGCTCACGCATTGTCCTTATTGCGCTTGCACCGCTCCGAGCAATAGCGAACGTTTTCCCAGTCGCGCGCCCATTTCTTGCGCCACGTAAATGGTAGACCGCAGGTTTCGCAGATCTTACTCGGCAAATCCGACTTCTTGCGCATTTTGGGCATGTTTTTCGGCCTACCGCTTCGCTGCTTGAGGCCAGCGCCTTACCCTTCGAAATTATCGGCGATCAGACAGTCAATCAGGCGCGGGCCCCAGCCCGTTGCGCCTTTTTCGTGCGTTGGGCCCGGTTTATCAGACCACACCGTGCCCGCGATATCGCAGTGCGCCCAGGCGGTGCCTTTTTCGATGAAGCGACCAAGGAACTGCGCAGCCGTAATCGAGCCGGCATAGCGCGGACCAACATTCTTGATGTCGGCAATGGGCGAATCGATCAGCTTGTCATAAGCAGGGCCAATCGGCAGGCGCCACAGCTTGTCGCCCGTTGTCTTGCCGGCAGCCAGCAGCTGGTCAGCCAGATCATCATCGTTCGAGAAAACGCCGCCATGTTCATGGCCAAGCGCGACAATCATGGCACCGGTCAGCGTCGCAAAATCGACGATCCGGGCAGGTTTGAAGGTTTCCTGCGTCCAGTGAAGCGCATCGCACAGCACGAGGCGGCCTTCCGCATCGGTGTTCAGCACTTCGACTGTTTGCCCGCTCATCGTCGTCACCACATCGCCGGGGCGCTGGGCGTCGCCATCGGGCATATTTTCTACCAGCCCCATCACCGCGACAATGTTGGCTTTGGCCTTGCGCTTCACCAAAGCGAGCATACCGCCCGCTACGGCGCCCGCACCGCCCATGTCCCACTTCATGTCTTCCATGCCGGGGGGCGGCTTGAGCGAAATGCCGCCAGTATCGAAGGTGACACCCTTGCCCACCAGAGCAGTGGGCTTGTCGCCCTCCTGGCCGCCTTTCCAATTGATCGCCAGCATCCGCGAGGCACGGCGCGATCCCTGCCCAACGCCCAGAAGCGCGCCCATGCCCAGCTTTTCCATTGCCGGTTCATCCAGCACCGTGATCTCGGCCCCGGTCCCGGCAAAGGCTTTCTCGCACATCGCGACGAAACTTTCGGGGTAAAGGATATTGGCAGGCAAGGTGATGAGGCGCTTTGTGAACTCCACCCCTTCGGCCACAGCGCAAGCACGCTCCCATGCCGCTTCGGTCCCATCCGGTGCGTTGATTACATGGACTTTTTCAAGCGAAACGCGCTTTTCGGCAGCCAGCTTGGTGCGGTATTCGTCAAACCGCCATGCCCGAAGACGAAGGCCGAACATCGCAGCGGCCGCTTCCTCGCCGGAAAAGTCGGCCTTGCCCAGATCAAGCACCAGCTCCGTCTCGCCCGAAGCGATATATTTGGCCGCCAGCGCAGCGCCTGCCTTTTCAACATTCGCCCGGCGCGCATCGGCATCAACTTCGCCCGCTCCTGCAAGCGCGATACGCGCAAGCGATGCGTCAACAGTGGTGAAATGCTCGAATACCTGCCCGGCGCGGCCCGTGAAACGTGCCGCTTTGGCACCATCGGCCAGCGCTGCATCGAGATCGGAGGGCGTATCGTTCTGATTGACGATCTGCGCCTTCAACCGAACCTGAGCTGGCATTGCGCTGGCGAATTGAAACTGCATGAATACTCCATTGTGTGTGATCGGTTACAAGCGGTGAACGCTTTCAAAGGCGCTTAGGAAAGCCGGCACAAGCGATCTGCCTTGTAACAATGCATGAGCGGCGAAAATGGGACCGCGATACGCCCTTCATCACGCGCCGCGACACCTCGCTATCCTTGGCGATTGCGATTAGGCGCGAGCGGTGCAATAGGCAAGCCATGTCAGAAGGTTTCAACGATGCCGTGCGCGGCCACCGGGACAAGCGCCGTGCTCCGCTGCGCGCGCGCACAAAATGCGTGCCTGGTAACCCACTGACTTATGCGATCTTTTGCTCGATTGGCGGCGGTTTTCTCGCAAGCGCCAACCCCGCTTTTGCAGCAGACCTGACGCTCGAAACGGAAGCCGATGCCCCGGCGCCAAGCGGTGAGGCCGATGGTCAGACATCGCTGGCTCCGAGCGCAGACAATCGAGAGATTGACAAGGCAGGCGATCCCCCTCCCGAACAACAATTGCTCGGCGATACGATCGACTTCGAAGCGCGCGAGCTGGCGTATGATAGCGCGAACGACACTGTAATTGCGCGCGGCAATGTGGTGCTTCGCAGCGCAGACCGGCTGGTGCGGGCCGACGAGGTGGTATGGGTCCGCCGCGAGGGCCGCATCTATGCCGCGGGCAATATCCGCCTCATCGATGAAACCGGAAACCAGCTTTACACCGATGCCCTCGAACTGACCGAAACCTTCGATGTGGGCGCGATGGACCGCTTGCTGATCGCACTTCGCGCAGGTGGTCGGCTGGCAGCGCAAAGTGCCTCGCGCGCAGAAGACGGCACAGTCCTGCTTGAAAACGCCGCCTATACCGCCTGCGCGGTGACAGACCGCGAAGGGTGCGACAAAGATCCGAGCTGGCGGATAACCGCCAAGCAGGTTCGCTTTGATCAGGCGGAAAGCAGGGTAAGCTTCAAGGGCGCCATGCTGGAGCTTTTCGGGCGCCGCCTTTTGCCGCTGCCCGGGCTCACCATCCGCACCGATGGCGGCGCAGAAACGGGCTTTGTCAATCCCAATTTCCGCGTCACCAATGTCAACGGAGTGGAAGTTTCGGGTGAGTATTACTGGCGGATTTCAGACAATAAGGACGTCACCCTTGGTGCCAGCATATTCAGTGATGTTGCGCCTCTCGCCTCGGCCAAATGGCGCCATTTGACAGACAAGGGCGCCTACCAGATCACCGGCTATGCCACCGCCTCCACCCGTGTGTCCGACTTCACCGGGATCGCCACTTCCACGCAAAGCGATCCGCGCGGTTATCTGTTTGCCAATGGCCGCTTCCAGTTCAATCCGGAATGGAGCCTGACAGGATCTGTTCGCGTGGCGAGCGACCGCACCTTTCTGCGCCGCTATGATCTTAGCCGTGATGATCGCCTGCGCTCGACTGTCAATCTGGAGCGGATTGACGAAAACTCGTATCTCAGCGTTGCCGGCTGGGCGACGCAGACCTTGCGGATCAATGCCGATCAGGGCCAGATCCCGATTGCCCTTCCCGCCTTTGATTACCGCTATAATATCGAAGACCCGGTTCTGGGTGGCAATGTGCAAGTGCAGGCCAACACGCTCGCTCTGCTGCGCACCGATGGGCAGGATACCCAGCGCGCTTTCGCAGGCGCGAGGTGGGATCTGCGCACGCTGACCAGCCTTGGCCAGGTTGTCACCTTCAGCGCATTGGCGCGCGGCGATGTGTATCACACGCAAGGCATTCTCTCGACCCAGACCGAGATTTACCGCGGCAATGAAGGCTGGACAGGGCGCGCCGTTGCGCTGGGCGCGGTGGATGTGGAGTGGCCGTTTGTGAGCGAGGCTTTCGGGGGCACGCAAGTTCTCACCCCGCGCGTGCAAATTGTCGCTGCGCCGCAGATCCGCAATCTGGCGGTGCCCAACGAAGATGCGCGCGCGATTGATCTTGAGGATTCCAACCTCTTCGCGCTCAATCGTTTCGCAGGCTATGACAGGGTAGAAGACGGCGCGCGGATCACCTGGGGAATAGACTGGGAGCTGACCCGTCCAGGTTTGCGCGTCAAAACCAATATTGGCCAATCCTACCGATTTGATGGCGAAAACGAGATTTTCCCCGATGGAACGGGCCTGTCTGAGCGTGTTTCCGATTTCGTCGGCCGCACAGAAGTGCGCCTGCGCGATTTCATCTCCTTCACCCACCGTTTCCGGCTGGACAAAGACAATCTCGAAATCCGCCGTAACGAAATCGACGCAGCCCTTGGCTCCAAGCGCACATATCTGGAAGTGGGCTATCTCAGGCTCGACCGTGACATCACTCAGGTCGAGGATTTGCAGGATCGCGAGGAAGTGCGCGCCGCTGCCCGCGTTGCGTTCAATCGCAACTGGTCCGCCTTCGGCTCCGGCATCTTCAACCTCACCAGCGCCGATGAGGATCCGGTTTTCCAGCCTGACGGGTTCGAACCGATCCGCACACGCCTTGGCATCGCCTATCAGGACGATTGCATCGAGTTCGGCTTTACCTGGCGGCGCGATTTCATCGATGCGGGCGATGCCCGGCGCGGCAATTCCTTCCAATTGTTCTTCTCGCTGCGCAATCTGGGCTTCAACTAAGGCGGGTGCATTTTCGAGACAGCCCACGCCAAGCGTTGGCACCGAACCGAAAAACGGTTAAAGGCGCGCCAAAGATGCTGCGGATGGCTCAGCGTGCGTTCAGATCGGGCTGGCTAATCGCAGCGCCCTGTGTGAGCGTTTTTGGTCGACGCCATGGCGCTTTGGCCAGATCAAGGTGACAGGGCCTAGACTACAGGGCCTAGACTACAGGGCCTAGACTACAGGGCAACGATACCATCAACAGGCGTCAAGACGCCCCAAGCGCGAGAGGGGCCGCGCCAAAGGGACAAAGAATTGAGAATTCAGGACAGAACCGTGACCATCAAGACAATCGCTAAAGCATTGGGGCTTGCCGGGCTGTTTGCCGCCGGAGCCGCATCTGTCGCACTGAATGCGCAAACGCTTGCGCAGCCCACTCCGGACAATCCGCTTGGTCTTCCAGAGACGATCAATATTGTGGGCGATAGCAATCCCAACGAACGCACCGCAACCGCGGTGGTGAATGGCTATGTTATCACAGGCACCGATGTCGAACAGCGCGTGGCTCTTGTCACATCCGCATCCGAAGCCGAGGTTTCCGATGCCGAACTTGATCGCCTGCGCATTCAGGTGCTGCGCAATCTGATCGATGAAACGCTGAAAATCCAGGCGTCAGAGGCACTCGACATGCGGGTGGAGCGCGCACAGGTGGAGCAAACATTCCAACAGCTTGCCGCGCAGAATTTTCCCGAAAACCCGGTGCAGATGGAAGCCTATCTGCGTTCGATCGGATCATCGCCCGCCGCGCTCAAGCGGCAGATCGAGGGCGAGCTTGCATGGGACAATCTGCTGCGCCGCAATGTGAACCCATTTGTGAATGTCGCCGCTGAAGAGGTGAACGAGGTTCTGAAGCGGCTTGAAGAATCGCGTGGCACCGAAGAGCATCGCCTCGGCGAAATCTATCTGTCCGCGACGATCGAAAACCGCGAGGCCGTGCTCGCCAATGCCCGCCAGATCGTGCAGCAATTGCAGGCTGGCGGAAGCTTCGTCGCCTATGCGCGCCAGTATTCGGAGGCTTCCACCGCGGCAGTGGGCGGCGATCTTGGCTGGCTGCGGCTCGGCCAGCTTCCCCCCGCGCTGGCCAATGCAGCGCGCGGCATGCAGCCGGGCCAGCTTGTGGGCCCGATTGAAATTCCGGGCGGCTATTCCATCCTCTATCTGATTGATCGCAGACAGGTTCTTACCGCCGATCCGCGCGATGCTGTGCTAAATCTCAAACAGATATCCATCGGCTTTGAAGAGGGCATCGATCAGGCAGCGGCGGATGAGAAGATCCAGCAATTCACCACATTTGTGGGCGGCCTTCGCGGCTGCGCCGATGCCGAAAGCGCAAAGCAAGCGATTGGCGCAACTGTGGTTTCCAACGATCAGATCCAGGCGCGCCAGCTTCCCGAAGTGCTGCAAGGCATGATCCTTGGTCTGCAGATCGGCCAGACCACGCCTGCCTTCGGCAGCCCGGAAGAGGGCGTGCGCGTGCTGATGCTGTGCGGGCGCGATGATCCCAAGCAGGCTGGCGCTCCCACCTTTGCCTCGATCGAACGGCAGATCGAGGAAGAACGCATCAACAAGCGCGCGCAGCGTTATCTGCGTGATCTGCGCAATGATGCCTATATTGAATACAATTGACGCGCGCCGCCTCGTCATTCCCGATGGGTGCGGGCGGGATGCCGCTTGATCCTGACGCCAGCCTTGCGGTGGCGCTGGGCGATCCATCGGGCATAGGACCGGAAATCATCGTTGCAGCCTGGGCGGCGCTTTCGTCGGGCAATGACGGTGAGCGCGCGCTGGCCCATCCCTTCTTCGCTGTCGGCGGCTGCGAGGTCCTTGCAGCGGCGGCAGAGCGGCGGGGGATTGATTGCCCGATTGTGCCGATTGCCGAGGCATCCGAAGCGCGTTCAGCGTGGCAGGCGGGTTTGCCTGTGCTTGCCGGGCTCGATGTTGAATACACACCGGGCACCCCTTCCCCCGATGGAGCGCGGCTGGCCAAATCCTCGCTCGAATGGGCGACCGCGCTTGCCCTTCGCGGCGATGTGGCCGGGATCGCGACCGCGCCGGTATCCAAGGCAGAACTGGTTGCCGTGGGCTTCGCCCATCCCGGCCAGACAGAATTTCTCGCCCATGCGAGCGGCAAGCGGGCCGATGATACAGTGATGATGCTGGCCGGGCCCAGCTTGCGCACCGTTCCGGTGACGGTGCATTGCTCGCTGGCCGAAGTGCCGGGGCTGCTGTCCACCGAGTTGATTATTCGCAAAGCGGTGGTCACCCATCTTGGCTTGATGCGCGATTTCGGCAACCCGAAGCCGCGCCTCGCCATTGCCGCGCTTAATCCGCATGCAGGCGAAAACGGCCAGTTTGGTGACGAGGAAGCGCGCATTATTGCCCCTGCGATCAAGGCCTTGCGCGCCGAAGGGATGGATGTGACTGGGCCTGTACCAGCCGATGCGCTGTTCATGCCACGGCTGCGCAACACGTTCGATGCTGCGCTTTGCATGTATCACGATCAGGCGCTGATCCCGATCAAGGCGCTGGAAGTGGATGAGGGCGTCAACGTGACGCTTGGCCTGCCCATCATCCGCACTTCGCCCGATCATGGCACCGCGTTCGACATTGCTGGCAAGCGCGTGGCAGATCCCGGCGCCATGATCGCCGCGATCTGTATGGCGAGCGAATGCGCCAGCGCCCGCGCCTCCATCCCCGCGCATGGGTGACGCGGGCTGAAAATGGCTGATCTGCCACCGATCCGCGAAACGATCGCGCGCCACGGCCTCTCCGCTTCCAAGGCGCTGGGGCAGAATTTTCTCCTTGATGAGCAATTGCTTGGCCGGATTGCCGCAATACCGGGCGATCTCACAGGGGCGCGCGTGCTTGAGATCGGCCCTGGTCCCGGCGGGTTGACCCGCGCCTTGCTGCGGGCAGGGGCGCTTGTCACCGCAATAGAGATGGACCGCCGCTGCCTGCCCGCTCTGGCGGAACTCAGCGAAGCGTTTCCCGGCCAGCTCACGGTGATCGAAGGCGATGCGATGAAACTCGATCACGGGGCGCTGATGCGGGCACAGCCTTTTCACGTGCTCTCGAACCTGCCCTATAATGTCGGCACCTCCCTGTTCGTCAAATGGCTTTCAGGCGAACAGTGGCCGCCCCAATGGCGCTCGCTCACCCTGATGTTCCAGCGCGAGGTCGCCGAGCGGATTGTCGCGAAGGCGGGAACCTCTGCCTATGGCCGTTTGGCGGTGCTGGCACAGTGGCGCGCGCAGGCAAGGCTGGCGATGAAAGTCCACCGCAGCGCCTTCACCCCGCCGCCCAAGGTGATGAGCGCTGTCGTCCACATCACACCTGAAGAGGCGCCTGCGGGCATATCCGCGCGCACGCTCGAACGCCTGACCGAAGCCGCATTCGGCCAGCGCCGCAAGATGCTGCGCCAGAGTTTGAAAGGCTTGCCGGGTGCTCTTGATGCGCTAGCAACAGCGGGGATCGATGAAACGCGAAGAGCAGAAACGCTAAGCGTTGCCGATTTCATATCCGTCGCACGGTGTAAACAGGATACCAAAGGCGGTTAAGCCTGAGTTTTCTGCAAAATACTGTTTGATACATTGCAATTAAAGCCAACATACATCACCGAATATCAGAAATTCGGAACACAACCTTTTTCTATCTGTTGATTGGGTGAAGAAAGGCAAATTATTATGGACCATATCGCAACGATGATGTTTTTCATCCTCACCACTGTCGCTGTCTTGGCGTTCTGGCAATATCGGAAGGCCAAGAAAAAGCTACCTGAGGATATATCGGATATCAGGCCGGGGCAGACGCTNCAACAGATGGATCAGGATTCGGACGATCCGTACGAGACCACGCGCGGAACCAAGAAGGATCCGCTCAAAGCCTAACATTTCGATTGTCTAAGCCCTGGCCTCGCTGATCAACTCAGCGGGAGTTACGGGCGAAGCGCCGCAGCATCCCCCCCCATGCTGCGGCGTTTTTCATTGGACTGGCTGCTCAAGGAACGAGCGGGCCTAGCTCGCCTTTTTCACCTGTCGCCAATGGTGCAGCAGCGGCTCGGTGTAGCCGCTGGGCTGATCCACACCCTTGAAGATCAAATCTCGCGCGGCAGAGAATGCGGGGCCGTCTTCATTGCCGATGAGCGGCACGTAATCGGGATCGCCTGCATTTTGCGCATCCACCTTGGCAGCCATGCGGGTGAGGCTGTCCATTACCTGTGCCTCGTCCACCACGCCATGGTGCAGCCAATTGGCGATATGCTGCGAGGAAATGCGCAAGGTCGCGCGGTCTTCCATCAGGCCCACATCGTTGAGGTCAGGCACTTTGGAACAGCCCACACCGGCATCAACCCACCGCACCACATAGCCAAGCAAGCCCTGGCAATTGTTGTCCAGCTCGTCGCGCAATTCGTCTTCGGGCCAGTTGGTGTTTTCAGCAAGCGGGATCGATAGCAGCGCATCAAGCCCCGGCGCTTCCGGCAGCGTCTTCTGGATCTCGAACACGTTTTCGCGGTGGTAGTGCATCGCATGGAGTGTCGCGGCGGTGGGTGATGGCACCCACGCGGTGTTTGCGCCGGCGCGCAGATGGCCGATCTTCTGCTCCATCATGTCTGCCATCTTGTCAGGCGCGGCCCACATCCCCTTGCCGATCTGCGCCTTGCCCGAAAGACCATGCGCAAGGCCGATCGCCACATTGCGCGCTTCATAGGCGGTGAGCCAGTCAGACCCCTTCATCGCGCCCTTGCGCATCATTGGGCCCGCTTCCATCGAAGTGTGGATTTCATCGCCGGTGCGATCAAGAAAGCCGGTGTTGATGAACACGATACGGTCTTTCACCGCATGGATACAGGCGGCAAGATTTGCCGATGTGCGGCGCTCTTCGTCCATCACACCCACCTTGATAGTGTGGCGCGCAAGACCAAGCAGATCTTCCACCGCATCGAACAGATCATTGGCGAAGGCGCATTCTTCAGGCCCGTGCATCTTGGGCTTCACGATGTAGATGCTGGGCTGACCGCTCTTGGGCTTTGAATTGCCGTATTTGGCGTGCCCTTCCACATCGAGAGTGCTGATCGCAGCTGTGAAGACGGCATCCATGATGCCTTCAGGGATTTCACTGCCATCTTCGAGCAAGATGGCAGGATTGGCCATCAAGTGCCCGACATTGCGGACAAACATCATGCTGCGGCCCGGCAATTTATGCACCGAGCCATCGGGCGCGGTGTAGGCCTTATCGTCATTGAGGCGGCGCGTCATGGTGCGCCCGCTTTTCTCGAAACTCTCTTCCAGATCGCCCCGAATGATGCCCAGCCAATTGGTGTAGGCGAGCAGCTTGTCCTCGGCATCGACTGCGGCGACCGAATCTTCGCAATCCGCAATCGTGCTGAGCGCGGATTCAACGATGATATCGGCAATGCCAGCCTTGTCGCCCGCGCCCACCGGCGTGCTGGGATCAAAGACAACTTCGATGTGCAAACCGTTGTTCTTGAACAACAATCCCTTTTCGGTCGTGCCGACATACTGGCTTTCATCAACCAGCTTGCCATCATTCTTGTCCGTCAGATCCACCCAGCTTTGATCGACCAGCGGCAACGCAGAATCGAGAAATTCGCGCCCGCGCACGATCACTGCTGCGCCGCGCTCCTCATCATAGCCACCGGGCCTGGCTGGCGGGGCATCGAGCGCATCGGTGCCGTAAAACGCATCATAGAGCGATCCCCACCGTGCATTGGCCGCGTTGAGCAGGAAGCGGGCATTGAGGATCGGCACAACCAATTGCGGGCCGGCCATGGTGGCGATCTCCGCATCGACATTTTGCGTGCCGATCTCAAACGCGCCGGGTTCCGGCACCAGATAGCCGATTTCTTCGAGAAAGGCGCGATATTGCGCCGGATCATGCGCCTTGCCGCGACGCTCCACATGATAGGCATCAATCTTCGATTTCAGCTCGGCACGCTTCTCAAGCAGAGCGCGGTTGCGCGGGGCGAATTGCGCCAGCAACTGCGCAAATCCATCCCAGAACGCATCAACATCGCGGCCCAGCGGCTCCAACACTTCGCGCGCCAGGAAATCGGCCAGGCGCTCATCCACCGAAAGGCGCGAGCGGGCAATCATCATCGTCATGCAAAAGTCCTCATAAACTCGATTTCGTCGGGTCCCGGGGAGGAGGACAGATCACGCGCCTATGGCGCTGTGCGTGCCCGATTGCAATCAGGCATTTACCGCGCCATCGCCGCAATGGGTTGGACAATCGCCGAGTGACGGCTAGGCCGATGGGATGTTGGCGAAGGGGCACGCATAGAGCCCTTTTGCAAGAAGGGGTATTTCATGAGCATGCGTCTGCGCGCAGCGCGCCTTTCCGATCTCGAACATCTTTATGAGATGGCCAAGCTAACCGGCGGCGGTTTCACCAATTTGCCCGCCGATCGCAAGGCGCTGTCCAGCAAGCTCGAACGCGCGGCTGAGGCTTTCGCCAACACCGCGAATGAACTGGCAGACGAGCAGTTCGTGCTGGTGCTCGAAGATGCGCAAACAGGGGCGGTGCGCGGAACGTGTCAATTGATGAGCAAGGTGGGCGAACAATTGCCGTTCTACTCCTATCGCCTCAACACCCTCACCCAGTATTCCAAGGAGCTGGATCGCACCGTCCGCGCCGAAATGCTGAACCTTGTGACCGATCTTGAAGGCGCAAGCGAAGTGGGCGGGCTGTTCCTGCACCCCAACGAACGCGCCGGGGGGCTGGGCCTGCTGCTTGCGCGCTCGCGCTATCTTTTCGTTGCGATGCACCGCGCACGCTTTGCCGACAAGATCATCGCCGAGCTTCGCGGCATTATCGACGAGCGCGGGGATTCGCCCTTCTGGGATAATGTCGCAGGCCGCTTTTTCGGGATGAGTTTCAACGATGCCGATTATTTCAACGCAATCAACGGTAACCAGTTCATCGCCGATCTGATGCCCAAACACCCCGTCTATGTCGCCATGCTGGATGAGGATGCGCGCAAGGTAATCGGCAAGCCCCACCCCACCGGCCGAGCTGCGATGAAAATGCTGGAAAATGAAGGCTTTCGCTATGATGGCTATGTCGATATCTTCGATGGGGGGCCAACCATGGTGGCGGTAACCGATGACGTGAGAAGCGTATCGGAAAGCCGCTCGGCTCCCGTTATCGCCATGGATCTTGATGAGGGCGAGCGCGCCATCCTTGCCACCGGATCACTCTCAACCTTTCGCGCCTGCTATGGCGCGCGCCGGTTTGACAGCGAAGGCGGCATTGCGATCGATGCCGTTTCTGCCGATACGCTTGATCTTGGCGAAGGCGACACGGTGTGGAGCGTTGCGCGATGAGCGTTGTCGAGATCAATTTTGACGGGATCGTTGGCCCCAGCCACAATTATGCGGGGCTAAGCCTTGGCAATATTGCCAGCGCCAGCCACCGCGGCGATCCCTCCTATCCGCGTGCCGCGGCCTTGCAGGGCGTGGCCAAGATGCGCGGCAATCTGGACCGGCTGGGCGTACAGGGCTTTCTTCTGCCTCTTCCCCGGCCCAACACCGCGCTCGCCCATCAGCTTGCGCTTGATGAAAACGCCGCGCCGCAATTGCTGGCTGCGACATGGTCCGCCTCAAGCATGTGGACTGCGAATGCCGCAACGGTAAGCCCCGCGCCCGATACGCGCGATGGCACATGCCATCTGACGCCCGCCAATCTTGTCACCATGCTGCACCGCGCCAGCGAATGGCCTGATACAAAGCGGCAGCTCGAGATCGCGTTTGGCAATCGCGAGCATTTCACAATCCACGATCCGGTGCCGCCCACTTTCGGAGATGAAGGCGCGGCCAACCACATGCGCTTTTGTGAAGGGCACGGCGCGAGCGGGGTCGAGGTGTTCGTTTATGGCAGGCAGGGCGGCAAATTCCCTGCGCGCCAGCACGAACAGGCCAGCCGCGCGGTCGCGCGCGCTCACGGGCTTGATCCGGCGCGCTGTGTGTTCATCGAACAGAACCCCGAAGCCATCGAAGCCGGCGCGTTTCACAATGATGTCGTCGCAGTTGCCAATGAGCGCGTGTTGTTCACCCATGCGCAGGCCTTCGCCGATCAGGCGGGCGCGTATGAGGCAATCCGCACAGCTTTTCCCGCGCTGGAAGTGGTGGAAGTCGATGCGAACGCGGTGAGCTTGGCAGAGGCGATCCGCACCTATCTGTTCAACGCGCAATTGGTCACCTGTCCCGATGGCACGATGGCGCTGATCGTACCCGGGGAATGCCGCGAAAGCCCATCGGTGTGGGCCTATTGCGAAGCGTTGATGGAAGGCAATGGCCCGATCCGCGAGGTCATCCCTGTAGATGTGCGCCAATCCATGGCCAATGGCGGCGGCCCTGCCTGTCTGCGCCTGCGGGTCGTGTGTGATCCGGCCCATGTCGATCCGCGCTTTTTGCTCGATGAATCAAAAGCGGACACGCTCGCCGATGTGATCGCAAAAACCTGGCCTGAACAGATTGATCCGGCGGATCTTGGCTCCGAAGCCTTGGCGAAAAGCGTGATCGCAGCGCGTTTTGCACTGCTTGATGCGCTCTCCCTCTCGCAACTTGGTTAACGCGTTTGCGCCGCCATGTCGGATGCGGTTACACTTATCGTGATATTAACCACTGACACTCGCAGTAATCCTGGCTTGGCACAGGCGTTGCAACGCGAAAGTGTTAAAGGAGAGGCCATGCTGCGCAAAATCGCCAGACTGTTTGTGATCAAGAACCGTTTTGAAGCGTTCGCGATCATCTACGCTCTGGCGCTTGGCGCAACATCGCGCGGGGCGGCCTATTTGGAGGAATATCCCGGACTTGGCGGGCAATTGCTGTTTCTGGCGGCGACCGGCGCGGTCTTTCTTGCCGGTGCCGCTATCCTTGACGGGTTGAAAGCCAAGCGCGAACTGGCCGAACTGAAAGCTGCCGCTGCATCGCCTTCCATGGGCGATTAAGCGTCAATCAGACGCGCGATAGCTAGCCTGCAAGCCTTCTAGCGCGCCATCCAGAACAGGTTCCCCGTCATCGTCAAAACGCGGCAGCATCACCAGATCGTCTGCGTTTTTGACCATCAAGGTGACTTGCTTGTTCTTGTAATCAAGCCGCCCGCCTTTCCAGACAGGGGTGAGTTCGGGGCTTCCGCGCACCACGATCCGGCGGTTGCGGAACAGCGCCTTAAGCTCGGTCAGCGTGGGTTTGCGCGCCTTTTTGCCGCGATTGTCATCGCCTTCGACAAGGATATCATCCTTCACCCGCTCCACGTCTTTTCCGGGCAGGCGCTGGCTGGCCTCATCGTATTCATCCGGGGCTAGCGGGTTGAGAAAATCGGCGAAGGCCTGCCTATCAAGGCTCACCACCACCACATCGGGGCTGAGCGCGCCACTGGTGCTGCGCGGAAGCCCGCCAACGCCGCTGCTTTGCGAGGTGTTGATCCCGGCTGAACCGAGCAGCTCGACAGTGACGAGCGCATTGTCCTCAAGGCTGAGATTGAACAGCTCGAAGCGATCCCCATTAAGCCGGACGTATTTGACATCCATGATCACCGCCATGTCCGTCTCATCGCTGGATTCGCGCCGGCGCGCAGTGCGCTGAAATGGCCGCGGTTCGAGGCAATCCACTTTGCAAACCTCGCGCAGGCGACCAAGATAGGCCTCGCGGGTTTCGAGATAGGCGATCGGCTGGTTGTCTGCTTCGGCGGTGGCCCGTGTGCCGGTCTGCATATCGGCCTCAGAGGCCAAAGCGGGCACCGCAGCGGTGAGCAAGAGAGCAGCAGGCAACGCCAGCGCGACTTTGGACAAAACGGGCGATACGATACGCATGTAGAAACCTCTCTCGACAAGCCCCCGCTGCAACAAATGTGATCGCCTTTTGGAGCTTAATCAAGAGCGAACGGGTAAACCCGCTTGCGCCAGCTGTGCTCGTATCAGGTATGGATGGGGGTTTCTGTTGCTAGCTACCCGCGTCTTTGGTCGCTGGGGGAGGACTGTTGAACCAGCAGGTCTGCCGCACATGTGCAAAAAGGTTGTGATGGGGGTTTCTGTTGCTAGCTACCCCCGGAGCCCCGGAATCCGCTTCTGTTGCCCGGTGGGTCCAACCGCGCTTAGGCTTTGTAAATTCAGGCCGCTAGGCCCTAAAATTACGCAGCGATAGCGAGTGCTTCATTATCATTGGCACTTATGGGTTTTGAGCCTTGAACGGGTTACTCAGCCCGGATGAAAACAACGCTTTTCAGCCCACGTCGATCCTAGTTCGGCCCCGTCAAGAATAGCGGAAAACCGCCGTTTTTGGTGGAGCCGCCGGGTACTGCCCCCGGGTCCGTTGTGCCTATTGCACGGTGCAATTTATCATCATAGTCGGTTACCCGACAACGCCTATATAGCGCGTCCTTGCTTAATGTGAAGTGAGCGCGAGCCATCGCTGCTGTCGTTTGCGCGCCGTGGGCGACGTATTCGCCGCCCCCTGCCGATCACTTTTTAAGGCTATCGCGAATCTCCGTGAGAAGATCGATTTCGCTGGGGCCGGCGGGCGCTTCGGGCGCAGCTTCTTCTTTTTTCTCCATCTGCTCCATCACCTTCATCGTGTAGCGCACCAGCAGGAAGATGATGAAAGCGAGGATGAGGAAATTGATGATCGCAGTGATGAACGCACCGTAACCGATCATCGCAGCGCCCGCCTCTTTCAACGCGGCGTAATCGGTGATTGACCCTTCATAGCCTTCCGGCACCGAGAGCAGGATGAAATAGGACGAGAAATCCGCCCCGCCGAAGGTTGCTCCGACGATAGGCATGATGACCTCGCCAGTCAGCGACTTGACGATGGTCGCAAATGCGCCCCCGATGATGACGGCAACCGCCAGCTGCATCACGTTGCCCTTGGCGATGAATTCCTTGAAATCTGACACCATGATTGCCCCCCGTTATTGCCTGATACCCATCAGTCTTACACCGCGCGCCTCGCTTGCCAAGCATCGCAAAGGCGCCCTTCCCCCGCTTGAACGCCCTGTCAGGTGAGCTATATCGGCAATACACACAGTTCCCCCGCAGCGCCACAAACGCGGCGGGGATCTATCTGGAGGGATAATTCGTGAAGATCATTCATTCTGCCCGCGCAGCCCTGATCGGCTTTGTCGCGCTCAGCCTTGCCGCGTGCGGCATCAATTCCGTGCCCGCCGCCGAAGAAGAAGCCAAGGCCAAATGGGCCGATGTGCAAAGCGCCTATCAGCGCCGCGCAGACCTGATCCCCAATCTTGTCTCGACAGCCGAGGCCGCTGCGATTTCCGAACGCGACATCCTCACCAATGTCACCAATGCTCGCGCGCGGGCGATGGGGATCACGATCAGCACCGATGATCTGTCCGACCCGGAAGAATTCGCGAAATTCCAGGAAGGACAAAATCAGCTGACACAGGCGCTGGGCAGCTTCCGCACCGTGGTAGAACAATATCCCGATCTTCAGAGCAATCAGCGCTTTGCCGATTTGATGGTATCTCTCGAAGGCACGGAAAACCGGATCGACAATGCGCGCACCAAATATAACGAAGCGGTGCGCCAGTATAACACCACGATCCGCACGTTCCCCGATACGATCGGCGCCAACATCATCCATGGCGCAGAGCCGATGGAGCCGTTCACCGCGCAGCCGGGCAGCGAAACTGCGCCCGATGTTGAATTCAACATGGGTGACAGCTGATCGCAGCGGATACTTTTTCCATGTCCCGCTTTTTCGCACTGCTGGCGCTGCTTTGCGCAGCGCTGGCAATGCCGCTTTCCGCGCAGGATTATCCGCCGCGCCCTGAGGGGCCGGTGTACGATGCACCAAACCTGATTCCGGCAGCGGATGAGGCGCGCCTTGCCGCCAAGCTTACCGATTACAATCGCACCACCGGCCGCGCTATCGTGGTCGCCGTGGTGCAGACCATCGGCAATGAACCGGTTGATGTCTACACGCGCGACCTCGCTGAACGCTGGGATATTGGCGGCGCGGAAACTGAAGAAGGCGTGTTGCTGCTGATCGCTCCCAGCGAGCGCACAATGTGGATCACCACGGCGCGCGGCGTGCAGGACCGGCTGACCGATATCTCCACCGGCCGTATCTATCGTGATACGCTGCGCCCCGCTTTCAGAGAGGGCGATTTCGCTGGCGGCATCAGCCGCGCAACCGATCAGATAATTGAGCGGCTCAACCTCTCGCCCGCCGATGCGCGCGCGATTGACGAGGCTGCAAAGGCCGCCTCACGCGCCAGCACAGGATCTTCCGATGGTTCGGGCTTTCCCGTGGGCATGCTGATCTGGCTGCTTTTCATGTTCTTCTTCTTCGTGTTCCCGCTCATGCGCGGGCGCTCGCGGCGGCGCAAACACACAAAGCGCAAGAAAAGGCCGTGGGGCGATGATGACGATGACGATGATTGGAACGATGGCTGGGGCCGCACCGCGCGCGATATTATCCTGTGGGAAGTCGGCTCGGCTGTGGTTCGCGGCGCGCTCGGCGGCGGGCGCTCCAGCGGCGGTTTTGGCGGCGGCTTTGGTGGCGGTTTCGGCGGCTTTGGCGGCGGGGGCGGCGGCTTCAACGGCGGCGGTGCAGGGGGTGGCTGGTAGATGAGCTATCTTTCGCTCGATGAGCACAAAATCGTCTCTGATGCGGTGGGAAAGGCCGAGGCGGAGACCTCGGGCGAAATCCTCACTGTGCTGGCCGATCGCAGCGACGGCTACACTGATGTCGCGCTGTTATGGGCGATTGCCTTGTCCTTCACCGTGATGAGCATTTTTGCCGTTCTTCCCACGCCCTTTCTCAACCTGTGGGACCGTGTGGTGGTCGAAGCGCTACTGGGCGGCTGGGGCCATGAATGGACCACGGGCGAGCTGGCCAGCGCCACGATCGGGCTGGGCATCATCACCTTCGCCATCGCTCTGGCTGCGCAGCAATGGCAATGGCTCAAATTCGCTCTGATCCCCTCGCCCACCCGCCAATCACGCGTGCATGATGCGGCCGTGCGCCACTTTCGCGTGGGTGCGGAGGCGCGCACGCACGGGCGCACCGGCGTGCTGATCTATCTCTCCATGCGCGAACACCGCGCCGAGATTGTCGCCGATGAAAGCATCGCCAAACTGGTCGAACCCGAAATCTGGGGCGAGGCGATGGTGGACATGCTGCGCGAGATCAAGGCGGGCCGGATCGCACAAGGCCTCGCCACAGGCGTTGCTGACGTGGGCTTTGTGCTCGCCCAGCATTTCCCCGCAGACGATACCGACGAAAACGAGTTGCCCGATCGCCTGATCGAAGTCTAAGCCTGCGCAGGCCATGACAGACACTCCATTCATCCGTGACCGCGACGCCGATCTGCCCGAACAGACAGTTTGGCAAGGCCGCTTTATCACCGCCAAAACCCGCGGGCGCTGGGAATATGTCGGGCGCGCACGCGGCATCCGCGCGGCGGCTATCCTGACGATTGATGAAGATGCAGACGGCACGCGGCACGTGATCCTGGTGAGCCAGTACCGCGTCCCGCTGAGCCGCTTTTGCCTCGAAATTCCCGCAGGCCTTGTTGGCGATGATGATGGCAGCCAAGGCGAAGGCGCTGTTGAAGCCGCCGCGCGCGAGCTGGAAGAGGAAACCGGATACCGGGCTGCAAATCTTGAAATACTGGGCGAGTTTTACTCGTCCCCCGGCATGATATCGGAAATGTTCACGCTGCTCAAAGCCACAGGGCTCAGCAAGGTGAGCGAAGGCGGCGGGCTTGAGGGGGAGAACATCACCGTGCACCGCGTTCCGCTTGATAGACTTGCCGATTTCGTTGCCGATTGGCGCAAACAAGGCCACGGCGTCGATGTGCGCATCGCAATGCTGATGACGCCGGGATTTTTAGAATAATCACAAACGTTTGAGAGAGGGATCACACATTATGACGAAACGCTGCGAAGGCAAACTCGCGCTGGTTACCGGCGGCGCGCAGGGGCTGGGCCGTGCGCATTGCATCCGGCTGGCGCAGGAAGGCGCGCGGGTGCTCGCCACCGATATCAACGGCGACGGCGCTGCAGAAACCGCCGCGATCATCAATGCCGAATTGGGCGATGGCACCGCGTTCAGCATTGCGCATGATGTGACAGACCCCGCGCAATGGGAAGACGCGGTGGACGCCGCGCGCGAGCAAATGGGCGGGCTGAACGTGCTGGTCAACAATGCGGGCATGGGCGTTCCCGGCAATATCGAGGAATGTGATTTCGGCGCCTGGCAGCGCTGCTTTTCGGTAAACGTCGATTCAATCTTTCACGGTTGCCAGAAGGCCCTGCCCTTGATGCGCGAGCATGCGCCCGGCTCCATCGTCAACATTTCGAGCATTGCCGGCCTGATCGCCAGCGACACCATGCCCGCCTACAATGCGTCGAAGGCCGCCGTGTGGATGCTGTCCAAATCGATCGCACTGCACTGTGCCAAGAAGAACATGCAGATCCGCTGCAACTCGGTGCACCCCACTTTTGTCGACACGCCCATCCTCGATGGAACAGCCAAAGCCCACCAGCTTGATAAGGATGTGCTGATGGAAAAGCTCGCACGGCAGATCCCGCTCAGGTTCGTGGGCGAACCCAATGATATCGCCAATGCGGTGGTCTATCTTGCCAGCGATGAAAGCCGTTTCATGACAGGCGCCGAGTTGAAGCTGGATGGCGGTATCAGCGCGATGTAGTCTGGGATCGCTCTGCTGGCGCCACACAGGACCGACCAGCCCTGTACTATTTTCAAAAAACAAAGGGGCCCGGCACCGTTGGCAGGTGCGGCCCCTAGTGGCGTTTGGTCGGGATTGAGCGCCTAGTCGGCGATCAATGCGATAATCAGATAGATCAGGATCGGGCTGCCGAAACCCACCAGCGTCGCCACCACAAAAGCGATGCGCACGATCAGCGTATCGACGCCGAAATAATTGGCAATACCGCCGCACACACCGGCGAGCTTGGCATCGCGCTTGTCCAGGCGGAACTTGTTTGGCGGGCCGCCATCATTGCGGTTGGTCACATCGTTCATGCCAGAACTCCAGAAGCAAGAGGTGAATAGCCGCAGGCAAGCGCGCTGATGTCAGGCGCAGGACCGCGTGAGGTCGTTGCTGTGCACATAAGCACTAGCGCAACTGCCATTGCGGATGCAACCGCCAGTAACCGGTCGCTTATTGCTGCGGGAAACTGGGCTGGGGTAAACATGATCGGGAGATCTCCTTTCAAAACGGGTTCGGGGGTGCTTCTGCAATCCTCTTGCAGGCTCAGGCCAGCGAGGGGGTGGCAGGGATGATCGCGTAGGCGAATGTGCCGATGGTAAGCGCGACAGAAAATGCAGCGGCGAGAAGTCGGCTGCTTTGATCGTTTGTAAACATGATTGGGGTTCCTTTGCTCTAGATTGTCTGGCTGTGTGTCAGGCCATCAGCGTGGGGCTGGCGGGGATGATCGCATAGGCGAAGAGGCCGGCCGAAAGCGCGATGGCGATGGCGGCAGAGGCGAGATTGTTGAAAGCCGCGGTCATTTTTAAGGTCTCCTTGGGTTTGTTTTGTGGTCCTTCGGGCTGATCCCTTGGAACACCAAACACGATGCAGGCACCGTGCCAAACTCGAAAAACGGCAGAAATGCATGGGTTTGACTGAACAGAAGGCCCCCGCCCTTATTCATCAATCCGAAAGGTTGGCGGAATTTCCTACCTCTTGGGACCGGGGATTTCGCGGTGCGCAGGACATGGCGCCAGCGTGCGCGCGTGCTAGGGCCGATCTCGCTTATGTCACTTGCCCGGATCACTCTTCAGAACTTCCGCAATCACCGCGAAACCGCGCTGGAGAAGACCGCGCAATTCAATCTGCTTGTGGGCGAAAACGGTGCAGGCAAAACCAATGTGCTCGAAGCGCTCAGCCTGCTCTCGCCGGGCCGGGGTCTGCGCCGTGCCGCTCTGAACCAGTTGCCGCGCCATGCCGATGGGCCAGAGCCGCCGCCCGGCTTTGCCATCGGTGCCAGCCTGATGGAGCAGGGCCAGGTCTCCGCGCGGCTTGGCACCTACACGCAGGCAACAGCGCCCGGCCGCCGCCTTGTGCGCATAAACGGCGCGGATGCATCGGCGACCGCGCTTTCCGAATGGCACGCGGTCAGCTGGCTTACCCCCGCAATGGACGGCCTGTTCACCGATAGCGCGGGCGCGCGCAGACGGTTTGTGGACCGTATGACGCTGGCGATAGAACCTGCCCATGCAAAATCCGTCTCGCGCTATGAAACCGCTTTGCGCGAACGCAACCGGCTGCTGGAAACGCGCGCCGATGCCCGCTGGCTTGATGCGATCGA